>OBID01000002.1_pt1 | contig 140990 bp, 123 predicted proteins | sample 1519781 | NCBI WGS metagenome assembly OBID01 (sample SAMEA3991478, study PRJEB22521) | metagenome | biome: anthropogenic terrestrial biome; feature: sewage plant; material: sludge | place: Sweden | collected 2012-09-26 | reverse complement strand
ACCGCCACTGGAGGATGCGTGACCGGTCGAAGTGAACCGCAATAATAGCCGAAGAAGAGTTGAAGTGTCTACCGACTGATGCACGAAATTCTTTCTCGATCGGACGAGCTCTTCCGCCACCGGTTGGCGGGATCCCGTGAGCTCGGGGGGCCTGGGGATTTGGCCCTCGATATGATTGGCTCATGCTGTTCCCGTATCATCCGTATCCTATGAGGTTGGCCACGGATAGAGTGGCAGGAGGGGCCTGATGTCGCTAGACTGACAGGCGTGCTCCACGACTGACGGAGCCAAGGTAGCCATTCATGTCGGACGTCACGATTCCATCGGTGCCCAAGCTGTTGCGGCAGCTTCTGGCCGCTCTGCGAGGGGAGTGGTGGTCCCTTCGCAAGTTGAAACGCCGGACGTCCTCACACAAGGGAGATCGATATGTTGACCGGAGTGTCTCTGCAGACGGCCCTTCCCTGGCTCTTGAGTATTTCCACAACCGTAGGCATCGGCGTGTTGCGGGTCGGGCTGGTGTTCGTGATTGGGTATATCGCGATTCGATTTGCCCGTTTGGGGTTGCAACAACTCGAACGGGTGATGCTTCTCACGAGTGACGCCAAGGATCAACAGTCCGGAACGGCTCAGAAACGCGCCGCGACGCTCGCGGGGATCCTCAGGACCATCGCGCTCACGGCGATTTGGGCGATTGTCATCATCGAATCACTGCAGGTGGTGGGGTTGGACATTGCGCCGATTCTGGCCGGTGCCGGTATCCTCGGTCTGGCCGTGGGCTTCGGTGCACAGAATCTGGTGCGCGATCTGATCAGCGGATTCTTCATCATCCTTGAAGATCAGATCCGGTTGGGAGATGTGGCCGTGATCAATGGAACCGGCGGACAGGTTGAGACCATCACGTTCAGAACGATTTCCTTGAGGGACTTTTCCGGCGTGGTCCACGTGTTTCCCAACGGCGGCATCAACACCCTGTCCAATATGAGCAAGGACTGGTCGGCCTTCGTGCTGGACATGGGAGTGGCCTATAAAGAGGATACGGATCGGGTGGTGGCGGTGATGCAGGCGGTCGGTGAAGAATTGCGCCACGACGAGGAACTTGGCTCGCTGATGATCGAGCCGATTGAAGTGGTGGGTGTTGAAAATTTTGCCGATAGTGCCGTAACGATTCGCGCGCGCATCAAGACACAGCCGCTCGAACAGTGGAAGGTCGGACGTGAATACCGGCGACGGCTCAAGAAGGCCTTCGACGCGCAGGGTATCGAGATTCCGTTCCCGCATCAGACTTTGTGTATGGGAGAGGCCAGTCCGCCGTTCAAAGTAGAGGTGGTTGCAGGTCTGGGGCTTCAGAAGGTCTAGCAGAATGCGGAAACAGTCCGGTTGAGTCCGATGGCCCTGCTTACCAGGAGCATGAACCAGGCGTCTCCGTGGTTGTCCGGGCAACCGGTGGCCGGCCGCTGTTAGGCCGCCCGGCGAGTCTGCCGCTCAGGCACGATGTCGCTGTGAGTGGGGGAAGCGGCAGGCGAGCCGGAGATCTTTTTTCTCCGTTCCGAGTCACACTCTAATCCCATGGCCCAGGCCAACAACCAAATGAGTGTCACAATTGTGACGAGACCAATGATCGTAACCATGTGGCACCTCACGGCTGAATACTACAGAAGCCGCACCGGCCGTATTCTGTCTCGATACGGCCAGCCGGCTGCTGAGTGACGTCTCTCGAACTCACCGGGCGATGCGTGCTCTTCGCTCACGTCATGTGCTGGTTGCGACGATAGTCTTCTAAGCGCCGGCGAATGATCCCCTCCGACAGCGTGGGATAGTACCCTTTGAGGGCTTGCCGCCCGGTGGTTGCGGCAGTGGTGTCCCGGTGATGCCGGAACTCTCTCAACCGTTGTTCAATTCGCTGTTTCGCCGCAGCAGAGAACGCCTCGGCCAATTCCCACACGCTGGTATGTCCGTCGAGCCTGGTCTGTCGTTCGGCATAGAGCACCGTGGCGAGCATGGCAAGGAGATCTTCACCGACGGATTCGATTTTGTTCTGCAGACGCTGCTCGTCCTTAAATGAGGCCTGGAATCGCAGCAAGGCGTAGAAAATTGCTCGCGCCAGCCGCCGGCTGGTTCGTTCCACATAGAGGGCCGCCGGCCGTACCTGGGGGTGGGTGATTTCTCGACGGTCCGGCAGAGGCCTTTTTCGCCATTGCCGTAGGTACCAGGGCAAGTAGAAGCGCATGAGCTTCATCGCCTGCCGGGCTTGTTCGAGTATGGAGAGACCATCTGCATAGAAGCGTTTGGCGCGATCCAGATGAGGGCTCAAGCCTTCGCGGACCACAAAGGGGCGCAAGATATCGGTAGCGCCTTCGCCGATTCGATACATCTCCGCATCGCGAACGAGTTGTTCGATGCCGAAGGCGGCTTCCCCGCGCGCGTGCTTGGAGTCGGCGGTTTCGTACCCCATCCCTCCGAAAATCGTCTGCGCGTCACGGATGAACCGGATCGTGTGTTCCGAACAGAAAATCTTGGCGACCGCGGCTTCGATGCGAATGTCGTAGCGGTGCTGATCGGCCAGGCGCCAGACGAGCAGTGCCAGCGCCTCCATGGCGAACAGGTGGCCGGCCATGTCTCCGATCCGGATCTGCTGCGTCTGCCGCTCTGCCAACGGCTTCTGAAACGTGACCCTGCTATTGGCTCGATCCAAGGTCGGTTGCCAGGCCTGTTTGGCCATGCCCAGGCAGATGGCGGGAATGCTGATGCCCCGCCCCACGTTCAGAATCGTCAGGGCATACTTCAATCCCTTGCCGATGTCGCCGATCACCTGTTCGATCGGTACCTGCACATTCTTCAAGGCGATATGGGCGTTCTCAATCCCGCGACAGCCTTCAAACTGACAGCGTTGGCGCACCAGCACACCTGGTGTCGCCATGTCCAAAATAAAGGCCGTGTGAACGTGATCGTCCGCCCGCTGCCCCTGCGGTGCCGGAATCCATTCGACCTTTCCCTCGCACTCCACCCGAAGAGCCGGCACGCGAGCGACGAGCGTGAGGTACCGGGCAATCGGCCCATTCGTACACCAGAGTTTTTCGCCGTTGACCAGGAAATGGGTGCCGGAGGAATCCAGCACCGCCTCGGTTCGCACATTGGCCGCATCCGAGCCGGTCATCGGTTCGGTGAGGGCAAAGGCTGAAATGGCCTCCTTCGCGACGAGCGGGAGATATTTTCTCTTTTGGTCCGCGTTTCCGAAGAGGAGGATCGGCATGGCGATACCGATGGACTGCGGCACTGCCACCGTGAGCGCCAGAATGTTGCTCCAGCTGGCGATCAACGTCAGGACCCGGCCGTAGTTCGTATAGGACAAGCCGAGCCCGCCATATTCTTTGGGAATTTTCATGCCGAAGGCCCCGATCTTGAACAGTCCCTGGATGACGCGTTCGGGAATTTTGGCCTCGCGTTCGATCTCCTCCGGGTCCACCTCGTGGAGCAGAAAGTGTTCGACCTGTTTGCAGAAGGCCTCGCCGGCGGCTTTCTCTTCCGGCGGTTCGGGAGGTGTCAGTAAGAGGTCGAAGTCCGGCCGGCCGTCATAGAGACCGGCCAGGAAACTCTTTCCGGTGAAGCGCTCGCGGGCTTCTTCAATCCGTTCGAAACCTGTAAAGAGGGTGCTCATCTGGTACCTCACCCGATCCGGTCAACCGGGATCTTTGAATTGTCTGTCACGATATTGGGCCAGGGTGCCCGCCAACCGGGATTTCAATTCCAAGCGCTTGGGTTTCCCGGTGGAGGTGTAAGGCACCTCCGTACCCATCATCAGCACTTTCGGCTGTTTGGCAAACGGCAACCGTCCGCGGCAATGGGAGAGGATGTCGGCCTCCGTCGGCGGTGACTCCGGGTCTTTCGGCACGATATAGGCGGCGATCTCTTCGCCGTAGTAGCGATTTTCAAAGGGGAGGGCCATGGCGAACTGCACGGCCGGGTGTCCCTTCAACACGTCGTCGATTTCCAACGGGGAAATATTGACGCCGCCGCGGACGATGAGTTCTTTCAACCGGCCTGAAATGAAAAAGAACGGACGTCCCCGGTCGTCGGCGATGTAAAAGCCTTCGTCGCCTGAACGGAACCAACCCCATTGGAAGGCGACTTCGTTGGCGTCGTCCCGTTTGAAATAGCCGGCGCAGACTGTGCGCCCGCGGATGCAGATCTCCCCGCGTGCCTGCTCAGCAACCGCCTTCCCGGACTCGTCGAGAATGGCCATCTCGTTGTGACGCAGGGCCGTTCCGATCGAGGGGAAATCAAAATCTGTGAGCCAGTGACGATGTTCTTCCCCTGTGAGGTCGTTCGGGAGGAAACAGGAATAGCAGGTCGTTTCAGACAGACCGTATCCATGGCGGATGGGGAATCCAAAACGCTCTTCGAAGCGCAAGGCCGTGTCCTTCAGCAACGGTCCGGCGCCGCAGATCACGCCGCCGAAGCGATCCAGGCGATAGGCGGCGAGGTCTTCGTCGGCATCCAGAAGAAACTCAAGCAATGTGGGGACCACGCTGACACTGGTCACCTGCTCTTCGTGGAGTCGTCGCCAGAAGCTGCCGGTCTTGAACTTCCGGTTCAAGACGACGCTTCCCTTACAATAAAACGGAGTCATCAGAGTGACGACGATGCCGTTGACATGGTGGACGGGCAGGACGCACATCAAACGATCGGTGAGACCGAATCCATGCCGGTCGGCGATGGCATCCGCATCGATCAGAAGATTGGCCACCGTCAAGATGACGCCTTTCGGCGGCCCGGTTGTCCCGGATGTGTAAATGATCAAGGCAGGATCGTCGAGTCGGGAGGTGCCCGGGGCAAAGCGGGCTCCAACGGCGTGGCTGTTTTTTCGGCTCTTTCCCCTGGTCTCCTTCCCGTCAAGGATGCCACCGTCCCCCAGGGCGACCACTTCGCGCAAGGCCGGCAGCATGGACTGAAGAGCTTTGAGTTCCTCGTAGACATCCTGCCAGCAGAGGGCGACCGAGGCCTCCGAATGTTCGAGGATATACCGCTTCTTCTCGGGTGTTTCTTCGACATTGATCGGCACGACGGCGACTCCCAAGGTCCAGGCTGCGAAGTAGATCAGCGCCGTCAGATCATGGTTGAACAGCACGGTGGCGATCCGGTCGCCGCGGGTCAGGCCGAACTTCGTATGAAACATCTCCGCCATCCGTTCGACGATCGTGCCGAATTCCGCATAGCTGTAGGTTCGGCGCAGGTTCCGGTCGTCGTCGCAATAGGTCAGGAAATTCCTGGTGACGAGTCGCGGGTCGTACAGGCGCGATCGGAAGAACTCGGCGAACGAGGTCCAGTGGAGTTCCGAGGAACATCCCGGCGCCTCGCGGGCCTGTTCGATCCGGTCATGGACGTCGGTCAAGAGGCTCATAGGTCCTCGGTGCGGGCCCTGTGTAGAGGGCTCGTGGTCTGATCAGCCGGTTATGCTCCTGCTGCTCCATCACATGTGCGCACCAGCCGGTGATGCGGGAACAGACGAACAACGGTGTGGACAGTTCACGCGGGATGCCCATCAACAGGTAGGCCACGGCCGTATAAAAGTCGAGATTGGGGTGGAGTCCTTTTTCCTCCCGCATGATGCGGTGGAGGGTGGAGGCGATGTCGTACCAACTGTGGTCGCCGCAGAGGTGGCTGAGCCGTTCGGCGTGGCGCTGGATGATGGCTGATCGTGCGTCGCCTTGCCGAAGCACGCGATGCCCGAATCCCATCACTCGCCGTTTCTGCGCGAGCGCCTCTCGCGCCCAGGTCTCGGCTCGCTCCGGGCTGCCGATTTCCATGAGCATCGACGCTACCGCTTCGTTGGCGCCTCCATGGAGGGGTCCTTTCAACGTCGCAACGGCCGCCGTGACCGCGCCATGCAGATCGGTGAGGGTTGAGGCGGTGACGCGAGCGGCAAACGTGGAGGCATTAAACTCATGCTCCGCGTACAGGATGAGCGACACGTTCAGCGCCTGGGCCATGGCCGCGCCGCTTTCACCGTCCTTGTGGCCTGCCACCAGGTGCAGCAGGTGCTGCGCAAAATCTCGACTCTCGTCCTGTCTCGGCGGGAGTATTCCGGACATGACTCGATAACTATGCGCGATCAGCAGCGGGATCTGGCTCAGCAGTCGCATGGATTTGCGGAGATTGGCCTCATGCGATCCATCCTGCGCGTCGGGATCGCTGAGCCCCAGCAGGGAAATGCCGGTTCGTAACACGTCCATCGGGTGCAGGCCCGGCTGCAGGCTGTCTATAAAACGTTGCACCGGGTCAGGGAGGACTCGATGGCCTCTCAGCAGTGTGGAAAAACTATCCAGTTCGCTCCGGGTGGGGAGATGACCGATCAGCAGCAAATAGGCGACTTCCTCAAAGCGGCTCCATTTTGCTAGATCGCCGATGGCATACCCCCGATAACGAAGTCCTGCCTCTCCTTCATCCACCTGACAGAGGGCCGATTCTCCCGCGATCACCCCTTCAAGTCCGGGGCTATAGAGGGGGCGCTCCGTGGTTTTCGTTCCGGGCTGTTCTTGTATCGCCTGGTTCATAGGGCCTCCCTGTCTGGTTCTGCCCATGCTCGTATCGAAGCAGACTATAGAGCTCCTGTCGCGTCATCATGTGATCGAGCCAAGCCCGTTGAGAGCCGAAGAATCTGAGTTCTCGCAGCAGCTTCTCAACAGCAAGAGCTGCGACCCGGAGCGTGCTGACGGGAAATAACACGCCGCGATATCCCAACGTCTCGAATTCGTCCACGCTCAAGTAAGGTGTCTTGCCGAACTCCGTCATGTTGGCGATCAAGGGCAGGTGGACGCCTGCCCGGTTCATTTCCAACGCAAAGGTGTGGAATTCGTCCGCGGAGAGCAGGGCCTCGGGGAAGAGCGCGTCGGCGCCTGCGTTGGCATAGGCAACGCCTCGCTGAATGGCAGCCTGCAGCCCATCGACCGTCCGTGCGTCCGTGCGCGCCACAAGGACGAAATCCCGATCGCATTTCGCCTCCACGGCTGCGGTGATTTTGGCAACCATGTCAGCCGTTGGAATCAGTCGCTTCCCTGACAGATGGCCGCATTTTTTCGCCTCTTCCTGATCTTCGATCTGCATGCCTGCCAATCCGGCCCGCTCAAATTCCTGAACGGCCTCCCGCACAACCGAAGGCGGCCCATAGCCGGTGTCCGCATCGACGATGGTGGGAAGCGCCACCGACCGGGCAATGGCCGACGCTTCCCTCGTCATGTCCGTCAAGCTGATCAATCCGATATCGGGCATGCCATGGGCCGCCGAGATGGCGGCTCCCGACACATACACGATCTCGAATCCGGCGCGCTCGATCTGCATGGCCGTCAGGGCATTACAGGCGCCGGGGATGGCCACTGTCCTGCCGGCCAGCAGCTCACGCAGGCGTTGTGCTTTTGACGGCGTGGAGTGGTTACGCATCACGATGGGGCACCCTCAACAGAGGCATCAGTGTGGCGATGTCTTTTTCTCGTTCCAATGTCCACACGAAACCGATGAGCTTCTCGACCTGCGCGAGACCGATTCGTCTCGATGCGAGCCGGCGCAGTTTGTCCTCCACATCCTGGTCCGACATGGGATTGCCGGGATGGCCCAGGGGGACGTCCACATGCCTCATGTACACCGTTCCCGTCGTCGTCCTCAGCGTGAGGCGGGTCGGCATCGCTCCCGGGTAACGGCCCGCGAATTCCGGCTGCGGGACGACACGCACCTTCTTCATGAGCTCGTGCAGCGCAGCATCTCGTAGCCGGTGAGGGTCGAATGAATGCAACGTGACGCGACCATCCAGCAACGCCACCGCGACACAATAGGGGAAGCTGTGATCGGCCGTTTCGCGCGTCGTCGGGTGCCACTTCTCCGGATCGCGCCCGATAATTTCGATCGCGACATCGTAACTGCCGATTTCAATCTCGCTCAGACGCTGGATTGCATCGGCCCCCTCCGCCTTGATCACCTCCGCTCGCAGGGCCAGCGCCGCTTCGACCGCAGTCTGGGCATGGTATTCCACCGGGAAATGTTTGATGTAGGAATCGAGAATCTTGAACGAAGCCAGGGTGTCGTCGGGAGCCCGCTCTCCACCCAGTCTCGACAGCTCGAATGGTCCGGACACCAGCTTCATGAAGCCCTTTTCGCCTTCAAAGATGGGGGCGGGGCCTGTCATGCCTCGTTGGGCCAGGATGGCCGCGAATAGGCCGTTGCGTGCGGCATTCGAGAACGCACAGGCTTTCCACATGGACATTTCACCGACTCTGGTTTGCCGGAGTGCCACGTTCGCCACGGCGGCCAGGTTGATGGCCTGCGTGGTCTGCGCCTCCGTGAGTTTCAGCGTTTTGGCGGCGCCGAGCGCGGAGGAGATCGATCCATAGGTCACATGGTCCCATCCACGGGAGCGTAACGCGGCGGCGTCGCAGAGACGGCATTGGATTTCATAGGCCAAGGCGATGGCCTGGATGACCCGCTTGCCCGAAGCATGGGCTATTTCGCCGGCGGCGAGGATTGCGGCAAGGTTGTCCGAAGGATGGGCCGGCTCTTTTGAGAGATAGGTATCGTTGAAGTCGAGGTAGCGAACCAACGCGCCGTTGGCGAAGGCGGCCAGGTCCGGCAGGGTCTTGTGGGACGTCCCCCAGATTGTCGCACCACCGGGAACTTTGGCGGATTGTGCCACGTGACGCGCGATCCGGCAGGGGGTTGCCTTCCAGGCGCCGAAGGCACAGGCGGCGCTGTCGAGAATCCGTCGCTTGACCTCATGGACCACGTCGCCGGGCAGGTCGTCGTAACAAAGGGCCTGGGTATAACTCGCAAGACGATCCGCCAGCATGATGATCCTCTCGACAACAAGCCGTTCTGTCAGCCCGGTGTGTGTGCGAGATCCTGGAGCCGTTGCTGTTCGGCGATCATGGCGATCAGCTCCGGAATGCCCTCCCCCTTGACGGCCACGGTGCGCAGCACGTGCGGACACCACTCGCGTAGATCGCGTACTGCAGTATCGGCGCCTTCACGATCCCCTTTGTTGACGACCACGATATCCGCGACCTCCAGTAACCCTGCCTTCATGGCTTGCACGTCGTCGCCCAATCCCGGCGCGACCAGGGCAATGACGGTTCCCGCCACAGAGACGACCTCGATGTCGCTCTGGCCGACGCCGACCGTTTCGATCAGGATCACGTCATACGCGGCCGCTTCCAGGACTTGCAGCGCATCGCGAGTCGCCCGCGCGAGCCCACCGGACTGACCGCGGGTTGCCATGCTGCGTATGTAGACCCCCGCATCGTCCGCGTGCCGCTGCATCCTGATCCGGTCACCCAGCACCGCCCCGCCGGTAAGAGGGCTGCTGATATCCACGGCCAGGACGCCGACCGTTTTGCCGAGGCGGCGGTAGGCGGCGATGAGTTGATCGATCAACGTGCTCTTCCCCGTGCCGGGATAACCCGTGATGCCGATTACCATGGCGCGCTTCTCCGGTGGCGTCAGGCGTTTCAACACGACGGCTCCAACCGGCTCCTGGTTCTCAATCCAGGTGATCACGCGTGCCACAGCCCGGACCCCACCGGCCAGCACTTGCCTGGCCATGGTCTCGACATCCTCCCGTTTCGATAATCGACCGACGCACGCGTGATTCATGTCATTCCCGCCACGCAGGCTGTGGCTTTTCACGATGATGGAGTTGCGAAAGCCGTGAGTTCAGCGGATGCCGCACGGCGTCACCGAGTTGTTGCGCACAGGCGGCAACCAGCAGTTCATCCACCGGCACGTTGGCGCCGGAGGCCTTCAGCGCGAAGACCAGATCTTCCGTCGCGACATTTCCGGATGCGCCTGGGGCGTAGGGACAGCCGCCGAGGCCTCCGGCCGAAGCATCGAACGCCGTGATTCCATAATCCCACCAGGCCGTGAGAGCGTTGGCGACGGCCATGCCATAGGTGTCATGGAAATGAAGCGAGAGGCGAGCCGGCTCGACATGCGGCAGCACCGTATCGAGCAATCTCCGTATGTCCGTGGGCGAAGCCTTGCCGATCGTTTCGCCCAACGAGATGTCGTCGACCGCGAGGTCGAGCAGCCGTTCCATCACGTCCCGCACCTGCGCGGGTGCAATACGGCCTTCATAGGGACAGAACACGACCGTGGACAGGTAGGCTCTCACCGCCAAGCCGTCTCGTTTCGCTGCCGCCACAATCGGTCTGAAGCGCACGAGTGACTCCTGCACGGTCGCTTTGATGTTATGGCGGGTAAAGCTGTTCGAGGCAGCCGTGAAGACGGCGATCTTGTCGACGCCTGCCGCCCGCGCCCGTTCGAGGCCGCGTTCGTTCGGAACGAGGGCCGAATAGGTGACACCCGGGATGCGGTCGATGGCGCGGAGGACCTCATCGGAATCCGCAAGCTGCGGGATGGCCGCGGGTGACACGAAGGAGCTCGCTTCAATCTCAGCCACGCCGGTTCGTGACAGGGCATTGATCAACGAGATTTTGCGCAGGGTCGGCACGAATTCCGATTCGTGTTGCAGACCGTCGCGCGGAGACACCTCGGTAATCCGGACGGAGGCTTGCCGCAAGTTATGTAGGCCGGCTTGCAACATGGTGTTCCTTCGCTATCTCCCGTGCTGGCTGCTGTTCCTTGGCCCACTGTGGTGGCCGCTTCTCCGTAAAGGCGCGGAGCCCTTCAATCGCTTCGGAAGCAGCACGAGCGTTTGCGTTGGCCTCTGCGCAGGTCACCCCGCGCTCTTGATCGGGCAACGGGCGTATCCTCAGGATCAACCCTTTTGTTGCCCTGGTTGCGCGGGGAGCCAGCTGCCTGATGGCGTCAATGACTTCCGTGATGCGATCGTCTAGATCGTGTTGAGATACGACGTCATGCACGAGGCCGAATCGATGAGCCACCGATGTGGTGAATGTTTCGCCGGTCAGCGCATACCGTCGAAGAAACGATTCGCCTGCCTTGCGCAGGAGAAAGGGTGCGATGACCGCCGGAATCAAACCGAGCCTGGCCTCGCTGAGCGAAAACATCGCATCTTCCGCCGCGACGACGATATCGCAGACCGCCATTAATCCGAGCCCGCCTCCGAAGGCAGGCCCTTGCACCCGGGCGATGACCGGACAGGGAGATTCGTCGATGGCGCGATACATGCGGGTAAGGCGGTGGGCGTCATCTGTTGCCTGGGCATCCGAGACCGGAGACGTGGATTGCATCCATTGTATATCGGCCCCGGCGCAAAAAACCGGTCCGGCGCTGGATAGCAGTATTCCTCTCAGGGACGGCTCCTGAGCCGATTCGTCGAATGCCTGAGTCAGTTCACTTATCATCCGGCTGTCGAAGGCGTTGCGCCGTTCAGGCCTATCGAGCGTGATGCAGCGGATGTCGCCGCGTGATTCCATCGCCAAGGTCGTATATCGACGCATTCGTGCCTCCTCAGCCGCCGCGAACCTCACATACGAAACACCGGCACATGGGTTTCTCTGGCCGGAACGGACGCGGCCAGATCCAGACAGAGGCCCAGGACTTTTCGCGTCTCCACGGGATCCAGAATGCCGTCGTCCCAGAGTCGCGCGCTGCTGAAATAGGGACTGCCTTCCTGCTCATATTGCGACCGGGTGGCCTCCGTGATTCGCCGCTGTTCTTCATCCGACAGCCGTCCCTGTTCACGCGCGCGCTGCTGTTGCTTGACGGTGACAAGAACCTGCGCGGCCTGTTGCGCGCCCATCACCGAGGTTCGTGCGTTGGGCCAGGTGAAGAGGAATCGAGGGCCATAGCCACGCCCGCACATGGCATAGTTGCCGGCTCCGTGTGAGGCGCCGATCAGGATCGTGAACTTAGGGACCTCGGCGGTCGCGACGGCCTGCACCATCTTGGCGCCGTCCTTAATGATGCCTCTCGTCTCATAATCTTTTCCGACCATAAACCCGGTGATGTTTTGCAGAAACACCAGTGGAATACGCCGTTGCGCGCAGAGCTGGACAAAGTGCGCGCCTTTCAGCGCGGACTCCGAGAGCAGCACCCCGTTGTTGGCGACGATCCCCACGAGGTGACCCATCCAGTGGGCGAAACCACAGACCAGCGTGGCACCGTACCCTGCTTTGAATTCATGGAAGCGACTGCCGTCCACGAGCCGCGCAATCACCTCCCGGACCTCCCATTTCTGACGCGGATTCGCAGGAATGATTCCGTAGAGTTCTTCGGCCGGGTACAAGGGCTCATCGATTTTTTCTCGACGAAGTCTCGGAGGCCGTCGCCCGAGTGTGGCAATGATCGATCGGCAGATGTCCAACGCATCATGGTCATCCTGCGCCAGATGATCGCTGACACCGGATAGGCGGGTGTGGAGATCGGCCCCCCCGAGCTCTTCACTGGTGACGTCTTCGCCGGTTGCGGCTTTGACCAGCGGCGGTCCTGCCAGGTAAATCGTGCCGGTTCCCTGGACGATCACGTTTTCGTCGCACATGGCCGGCACGTAGGCCCCGCCGGCCGTGCACATGCCCATGACCACGGCAATCTGGGCGATACCGGCTGCGGACATCCGCGCCTGATTGAAGAAGATCCGTCCGAAATGGTCTTTGTCGGCAAAGACCTCAGCCTGCATGGGCAGAAAGATGCCGCCGGAATCGACGAGATAAATCGCCGGCAGCCGGTTCTCCAAGGCGATCTCTTGCGCCCGCAAATGTTTCTTGATGGTCATGGGGAAGTAGGTTCCCCCTTTGACCGTCGCATCGTTGGCCGCAATGACACAGAATCGTCCCGACACGGAGCCGATGCCGGTGATCAGCCCTGCGGCCGGGACCTGATTGTCATACAAGCCGAAGGCGGCGAGGGGGCTGAGTTCGATCCAGGGAGAGCCTCGATCGAGCAGGGCGGCAATGCGCTCGCGGGCCGTCATCTTTCCGCGTTTCTTGTGGAGCGCCACTGCATCGGCCGGTCCGCCCGCTTGCACGATGGCCAGGTGCTTCTTCAAATCGGCTATCAGGCTTTCGTACTGTGCCTGGGCACGACGAAAGTCTTCCGATGTCTTATTCACAGTGGTCTTCAGGACGCGCATCTCGGACATCCTCTCAACGCTCGACTCGAAGTCCCTTCACGAAATCGACGATGTCATGCATCGGCGTGGCCGGGCGAAATAACATCTGCACACCGGCGGCCTTCAGTCGCGGTACGTCGTCATCGGGGATAATGCCTCCGCCGAACAGCGTGACGTCTCCCGCGCCCTGCTCTTTCAGCAACTGCAGCACGCGGGGAAAAAGCGAGTTGTGGGCGCCGGAATGGATACTGAGACCGATGGCCTGCACGTCCTCCTGAATGGCGGTGGTCACGATCTGCTCCGGCGTCTGGTGGAGCCCGGTGTAAATGATCTCCACTCCGGCATCGCGCAACGCCCGGACGACGAGTTTGACCCCCCGGTCATGTCCGTCCAATCCCACTTTGCCAATCAACACTCGAATGGGTGTCGTCGCTATTGCCATACGTTCACCTCTTCCAGCACATATCGTCCTTCCGTATCCCTCCTGAGATGACCGGCCTGGATCAGGGGATCGTGTTCAAATATCAGCAACCAGTCCTCCGCGAACGCTCGATCCAGCACCCAGCGCTTGGTGTCGAGCGTCTGCATGGGGTCGAGGTCGTACCCCATGATGTAGGGGAGGGGCAGATGCGAGACCGTCGGAATAAGATCGCCCAGAAAGAAGGCAATCCGGCCTTCCGACTCGACTTTGACACTCTGATGAAAGGGCGTATGACCGGCCGTCACCATCGTGGTGATGCCCGGCAGCAGTTCCGTATCGCCGCGGAGGAACTCCCACTGATTGAGTTGCGCGACCGGTGAGAAATTGTTCCGCCGGTAACTGGCCCTGGTCCGTTCATTCGCCGCAACGGCATCGTCGTACTCGCCCTGTTGCACATAGTAGGTGGCCTTGGGAAAGGCTGACTGCAGCAGGCCGTTCCCGTTCGCGACCGTATTGCCCCCGGCATGGTCGAAGTGCAGATGGGTGTTGATGACCAGATGAATGTCGTCGTGGGTGAGGCCATGGCGCTGCAGCGAGTCGCGCAGGGACGGCATCCGCTCCACTGCAAACATGGAGTGGAACTTGGCATCCTCCTTATCGCCGAGACCAGTATCCACCAGGACGTTCTTGCCGTGAGCCTGGATCAACAGACAGTTCAAGTGGAGCGGAATACGATTCAGCTCATCCGCCGGGCAGCATTTCTGCCAGAGCGCCTTCGGCACCACCCCGAACATGGCGCCACCATCCAGCCGGAACCGGCCGTCGGTCACTGCATAGATGTCAAAGGCTCCGAGTTTCATAACACCACCGGCTCTCGATAGGTTCCATAGACTTCCTTCAATGCGGCACAGATCTCTCCCAATGTCGCTTTCGCCTTCACGGCATCAATCAGAGCGGGCAGGAGGTTCTGGTGGCAGGCGGCCGTTTCCTGTAACTCCTCTAATGAGCCGGTCATCTTGAAGGGATCACGCGATTTTCTGAGATCGGACAAGCGCGCGACGTGTTCCTGTTCCACTTCCGGTCCGATCTTCAAAATAGGGATGGAGCGTGCTTCCTGTTCCACATAATCGGTGACGCCGACGATGGGCCGCTCCTTGTGTTCAATTTCTTTCTGATACCGTTGCGAGGCATCGAGGATTTCCCGCTGCGGAAATCCGCTTTCGATCGCGGCCACCATTCCACCCATCCGATCTAATGTTCGGAAATAGTCCCGCGCTCCTTCTTCCAATCGGTTCGTCAGCGATTCGACAAAGTAGGAGCCGCCCAACGGATCGACGCAGTTGACGGTTTCACTCTCGGAGGCGATGACCTGTTGTGTCCGCAAGGCCAGCGTCACCGCTTCTTCTGTGGGCAGAGCCAGGGTTTCATCCATCGAGTTGGTGTGCAGCGATTGGGTTCCGCCGAGCACCGCAGCCAGGGCCTGTAGGGTGGTGCGCACCGCGTTGTTCATCGGTTGTTGGGCGGTCAGGGAGCAGCCGGCCGTCTGGGCGTGACAGCGGAGTTGGAGGGAGCGGGGATTCTTCGGGTGGTAACGGTGCTCCATTTCACGCGCCCACAAGCGCCGGGCGGCCCGGAACTTGGCAATCTCTTCGAAGAAGTCATTGTGCACGTTGAAGAAGAAAGAGAGTTGCGGCGCGAAGGCATCCACGTCGAGGCCGGACTTCACGGCCGCATCCACATAGGTAAGTCCGTCGTACAGTGTGAACGCGAGTTCTTGAACGGCTGTCGAGCCTGCCTCCCGGATGTGGTACCCGCTGATGCTGATCGGATGCCACTTGGGGACATGAGCGGCACAGTAGGCGATTGTATCGACGATGATCGCGATGTGCGGTTCGGGCGGGAAGAGCCACTCCTTTTGCGCGATATATTCTTTCAGAATATCGTTTTGAATCGTGCCGCCGAGTCGGTCGAACGGGATGCCGCGTTTTTCTGCCACGGCCAGATACATGGCAAAGAGTACTGCGGCCGGTCCGTTGATCGTCATCGAGGTGGTGACCTGGTCGAGCGGGATGCCGTCGAACAGCCGTTCCATGTCGGCGAGTGAGGAGATGGCCACACCGCAGTGACCCACTTCGCCCCGTGCCATCGGATCATCGGCATCAAGGCCCATGAGCGTCGGCAGGTCGAAGGCGACACTGAGGCCGGTCTGGCCCTGTGCCAGGAGATACTTGAAGCGCCGATTCGTATCGTCCGCGGAGCCGAAACCGGCGAATTGCCGCATGGTCCAGAGGCGGCTGCGGTACATGCTCGGGTAGATGCCGCGGGTGTAGGGGAATGAGCCCGGTTGGCCGAGATCCCGCTCGACGTTCCAACCCTTCAGATGGTCAGAGCTGTAGACCCGTTCGATGTCTAATCCAGAGAGGGAGGAGAAGCGAGATTTCCGCTCGTTCATGATGCGGCCCTCCGGGAAGGAACGAGAACGTCAGCTCACAGTCACCGGCTGGTCTCCATACACATAGAATCCATGTCCGCTCTTTCTCCCCAGCCGACCGGCTTTGACATACTTGCGTAGCAGGGGACAGGGGCGAAACTTCGGGTCTCCCAGGTCCTGATGCAGCACCTCGCAAATTGCGAGCACCGTATCCAGGCCGATGCGGTCGGCCAAGGCCAGAGGACCCACGGGATGGTTGGTCCCTTCCACCATCGCCAGATCAATCGCTTCGGCCGTTGCCACTCCCTCCTCCAGCGCAAAAATGGCCTCGTTAATCATGGGAATGAGAACCCGGTTGACGATGAAGCCGGGGAAATCCTTGCAGACCACCGCGGTTTTCCCTGCGCGGCGAACAAGTTCCAGGGCCAGTTGCACCGTATGCTCGGAGGTCTCGATGGCGCGTACTACTTCGACCAGCCGCATGACCGGCACGGGATTCATAAAATGGATCCCGACGACGCGATCGGGACGACCCGAGGCCATGCCCAGGCTCGCGATCGAAATCGAGGACGTATTGCTGGCCAGCAGGGTCGATGGTTCGCAGACCTGCCCTAATTGCGCGAACAGCGCTCGTTTCATGACGGGATCTTCGGGTATCGCTTCGATCACCACTTGCGCCTCTCGTAATCGTTGCATGTGCCTCATCGGATGAATGATCGCCATGGCCGATCCGGCCTGATCTCCCCGCAGGGCACCTTTCTCGACCGCTTTCGTGACCCCCTGCCAGATTTTCTTGATGGCGTCTTCCAGCGCCTCTTCCGTTGCATCTATGAGGAGGACATTCCATCCCGCCGTGGCCAGCACCTGCGTGATGCCGCGCCCCATCTGTCCCGCGCCTACGACCCCGATGGTTTTGATGTCGTCGATGGTCATAACGATCTCTGGTTCACCGCTCCACGATGAGGGCGAGCGCTTCTCCGCCTCCGATGCAGAGGGCGGCCAGCCCTCGATGGGCATCGCGCGCCTCCATGGCATACAGCAGCGTCGTTACGATCCTGGCTCCGGTGACGCCGATGGGATGACCCAGGGCGACCGCGCCGCCGTTGACGTTGACCTTCTTGGGATCGAGGCCGAGTTCACGATTGATTGCCAGGGAGACGGCCGAAAACGCTTCATTGATCTCGAACAGATCGATGTCACCGATGGAAAGTCCGGTCTGTTTCAACAGCCGCTGGATCGCTTCGACCGGCGCAATGGTGAACCATTCCGGCGCCAGCGCGGCACCGGCATACCCGACGATGCGAGCCATCGGCGTGAGACCAAGCCGAACGGCCTCCTCTTCACCCATGATGACCAATGCTGCCGCTCCATCGTTGCAGGAGGGGGAGTTGCCCACGGTGAGGACTCCGTCGTCCTGAAACACCGGTTTGAGCCGGCGCAACTTGGTCAGATCCACCCGATTCGGTTCCTCGTCGTCCGAGACGAGGACCGAAGCTCCCTTTTTCTGCGGTACTTCGACCGGAACGATCTCTTTTTTGAAGGCACCGCGGGCGATCGCGTCACGGGCCCGGCTGTAACTTTCCAGGGCGAAGTCGTCGACGTCTTGTCTCGACAATCGATACTTGGCCGCGCACAACTCCCCCGCATTCCCCATGTGAAACTGGTTGTAGACATCCCAGAGCCCGTCTTTGATTAAACTGTCGGTCAGCTCACCGTGCCCCAGTCGGTAGCCTTGTCTGGCTTTCTCCAGCAGGAACGGGGCTCGTGTCATGTTTTCCATTCCGCCGGCCACCATGACGTTCGCTTCGCCTAGCGCGATGGCCCTTGTGGCCATCATGACGGCCTGGAGACTGGATCCGCAGACCTTATTGACCGTCACCGCACCGACGGAATGGGGCAGCCCCGCGCCGATGGCCGCTTGTCTGGCCGGTGCCTGACCCAATCCTGCGCTGAGCACGCATCCCATCAGGACTTCGTCGATCCGATCGCCCGGCAGTTGGAGACGTTTCACGGCTTCGGCGATGGCGAGGCTTCCGAGCTTGGTTGCCGGGACTGAGCTGTAGCTTCCGTTGAAGCTGCCCATTGGAGTTCGGACTGCGCTCACGATGACGGCATGGTGTCTGGCGTTCACAACAGTTTCTCCCAGCCGCTCTCTTCTAGATGCTGTTTCACCCTGGCCATGAAGCGGTCGGCGGTGGCGCCATCGATCACCCGATGGTCGAACGAGAGGCTCAGGTAACACATGGGGCGAATCGCGATGGCATCGTTGATGACGACAGCACGCTTCTGCACCGACCCTACTCCGAGGATGGCAGTCTGCGGTTGATTGATGATGGGGGTGCTGAAGAGGCTGCCGAAGCCGCCGTGGTTGGTGATGGTGAAGGTGCCGTCCTGGACTTCTTCGGGTCTTAACCGCTTGCTCCTGGCTCGTTCGGCAAGGTCTGTTATCTCATGGGCAATCTGGTTCAGTCCTTTGCGATCGGCATGCCGAATGACGGGAACCAGCAGGCCGTCGTCGAGTGCCACTGCGATGCCGATATGCATGTCGTTCTTCATCACGAGTCCCTGCTCCCGCCAGGAGGAATTCAGAAGTGGTTGCTCTCTGATAGCGCGCGTGACGGCGCTGATCACGAACGGCAGATACGTGAGGGCGCGGCCCTCGCGGAATCCGGCAATGCCGGTGAAGTCCGCTTCGAAAAAGGTCGCCACATGGGCCGCCGTGTGCCGGCTCTGGACCATGCGCTCGGCGATGGTCTTTCGCATTTGAGACAGGGGCACGATCTCTTCAAGCGTGGAGGCGGGAGGCGGGGATGGCGTTGCGGCGAATGCCCCCTGCACGCTGCCGGTCGACTCACGCTTGCTGATCACGTTCAACAGGTCATGCTTCGTGACTCTCCCGCCCTCTCCGCTTCCTGTGATTGCGGAGAGATCCAGGCCATGTTCTTTCGCCAGTTGTCGAACGGCGGGTGAGTAGTGAGGTTCGCCCTGCGCTGCCTTCATCGGCCGGACCGTCACACCCCCGACACGATTGACGATGCCGGATGCCGGTTGAGTATCGAGCCTGGCCAGCATTGTCCCTACCGGAACGGTTGTTCCTTCAGGCACGAGTACCTCGGTGAGGAACCCTGTCGCGGGTGAGGGAATGTCCAGAGCGACCTTCTCGGTTTCCACTTCCAGGAGCGGCTGATCTTTTTCGACGGCTCCGCCTTGAGGGATCAGCCATTTGACGACGGTCCCTTCCGCGATGCTTTCACCGAGTTGGGGCATCACAATGTCGGTCGCCACTTCAACCTCCGGCGATCACCTCTCAGCGGTTAACCGCCAGCTTCAGAGACCTTAGAAATCACCTTGCTGAAGGCCGATTGTTGACGGCTCCTTTCCCTCTCAACTCAATAGGCCGCCAACTTCTTCGCTCCCGCGACGATGTCGCTCACTTTAGGCAGAAAGAATTCTTCCAGCGGCGTGCTGAACGGTACCGGCGTGTCCGGCGGGGCGATGCGGAGAATCGGCCCATCCAGTGAGTCGAAGCAGTCTTCCGCCAGCAATGCGGAAATTTCGGCCCCGATCCCGCCGGTTTTGTTGTCCTCGTGCAGAAGGATGACCTTGCTGGTCTTGCGCACCGATGCGTACATCGTCTCCTTGTCGAGGGGGATCAAGGTGCGAAGGTCCACTACCTCAAGATCGATTCCTTCTTTGACTAACAGTTCCGCCGCTTCCAGGGCCAGATGGACCATCGCTCCGTATGTGATGAGCGAGGCGTCGCGGCCTGTACGTTTCACCTCGGCTTTTCCGAGGGGAACGATGTAATCCTCCTGAGGCAAGGCAGCTTTGATCCGGCGATAGAGGAACTTGTGTTCAAAGTAGAGAACCGGGTTGGGATCGCGAATTGCCGCCTTCAGCAGTCCCTTTGCGTCATAGGGTGTTGAAGGAGCGACGATCTTGAGTCCGGGAGAATGGAAGAACCAGCCCTCGGGACATTCGGAGTGAAAGGGACCGCCGTGAACGCCTCCGCCGAACGGTGCCCGGATGACCAACGGAACCGCCGCGCCCCAGCGATAATGATTCTTGGCCGCCACTTCGGTGATCTGGTCGAACGCGCAGGAAATGAAGTCCGCAAACTGCATCTCGACCACCGGTCGCAATCCCATCATGGCCGCACCGATGGCCGCGCCCACAATGCCGGATTCGGAAATCGGCGTGTCCAGCACGCGCCATTCGCCATATTTTTTGAGGAACCCTTCCGTGACCTTAAACGCCCCGCCGTAGGCGCCGATGTCTTCGCCCATCAGAAAGACGCGCTCGTCCCGGCTCATCTCTTCATCCAGGGCCTGCGAAATCGCGTCTACGTAGGTAACCTCCTGAGTGAGCGTCGCGGTCGTCATGGGTGCACCTCGTCTTCTATGGCGAACACTCCCACCAGCGTCTCCCGCCCTTCCGGCAGGGGGCTCTGTTCGGCGAACTCCGTCCCTGCGTCGACTTCTTTCTTGGCCCGTTCTCCCACCTCATGAAAATACGATTCATCGCCATACCCTAACTGCGTCACCAGACGTTCGGCTCTCAAGATGGGATCTTTGGTTTTCCATTCCTCCAGCAATTCGCGCGGGACGTACTTGGCCGCGTCATGTTCGGAATGGCCATGCATCCGCATGGTTTTAAATTCGAGAAAGGTCGGGCCGTCGCCGGCCCGGGCCTTGGCGATGGCTCGCTGGGATGCGAGGTAGACGGCCGCCACATCATTGCCGTCCACGATCTCGCCGGGCATCCCGTAGGCTTTCGCCCGCTCGACCACATCGGTAATCGCCATTTGATACCGCACCGGCGTGGAATAGGCATATTGATTGTTGGTGCAGAAGAACACGACCGGCAGCCGCCGTACCGCCGCAAAGTTCATGGCTTCATGAAAGTCGCCTCGACTCGTTCCTCCGTCGCCGGTTCCGGCAAAGGCCACGCGGGACTCTCCTCTGATCTTGAAGGCCAGCGCCGCGCCTGCGGCGACCGGCATGTTGTCGGCCAGATGGCTGACGAATCCGATCATCCCGCGTTTCAAATCGCCCATATGAACATTGCCGTCTTTTCCTTTGGTAGGGCCACCCTGCTTGCCGAGGTACTGGGCGATGATTTCTCCGGGGGAAAAGCCGCGAATGAGAAACGCGCCCATATCGCGGTGAAACGGCGCAATGACGTCATCCGGCCTCAGCGCCGAGGCATAACCGACGGCGATCGCCTCCATCCCATGACTCGTATAGACGCCGCCGACGATGCGGCCCTGCCGGTAGAGCGCGCTGATCCGGTCTTCCAGGCTTCTCGTCAACCGGAGGTAGTAGTACATATCGAGGAGGTCGCCGCGTTTGATTTCATTGGCGATGACCGCAACGTCCATGATGACCTCCGAGTGAGGTGGCCAGGTACTCAGAGTGCCGGAAGATCCCGCCATGACAACAAGGGTTTGTGGTCCTTGCACGAGTGACAATCGGACGCGTCCCACTGCGGCATGTCCAGGTCAACGCTGAAGTAAAAGGGAAAACGCGCCGTGAGTTCGTCCATCAAGGGGAATTGCCCGCTGTCTCGTCTGGCAAAAACCATCATGCCTGCAAGTTGTCCTCCGCGATCCGTCACGACCTTTCCCAATTTGCTGACGCACAGTCCGCGAGTGGTCACGTCGTTCAAGGAGAGAAAGCGTTCTCCCGTTTCGACTGTGCCTTGGATGATGTCGGTGCCGATCTTGCCCGTCTCGTGATTGAACGGGGTCAGGACGACGCGGAGCGGCATCTGTGGAACCAGGATGTCGCTGGTTCGCTCGGCCAGAAATCGCGCGTCGGATGAGGTGGTGAGAATTCCTGTCGGCGGATGGTGTCGAAACGTCTGCAGAATCCATTCCGCCATGTTGGATGCGATGATGGTCACGAGATCGGGGAATCGCGCGATGGATTCAAAGCGCAGATAGATATCCGTGTGGTGGCCGGAGACCACTTCCACATGGCTATCGAAATACACCGCTCGCGAGTCATGCAGCAGGCGCTGAATATCCCATGACGACAGAGTGGGATGCGGGGTGTCGCGAATCAGGTGTTCCAGCCTCACGTCGATCTCAGAACCCTCATAGAGCTTCCTCTGTCGTTCCACCAACTCCAGGGTGGCGGTTTCCGGGGATTTGTCGATTGACGGCATCATGACCCGTACTCCTCTAGTTCTGTGCGGCAATGGTCGTTCTCAGAATGCCGATCGGCAGAATCTCCAATTCGACGACATCGCCTGGTTTCAAATATCGATCAAGCTCCAGGCCGCACCCGCCGCCGACTGTTCCGGAGCCGAACAGATCGCCGGGATATAGGAACTCACCTCGCGACACGTGTTCGATCATTTGCGAAAACGACCAATGGATTGAACCGAAACGCCCCTCAGACCAGACCTCGCCGTTGATACGGGCGATCATCCGTAACGACGCGAGGTCCTGAATGTCATCGGGCGTGACGATGCAGGGACCGATGGCGGTGGCGAAATCTTTCCCTTTTGCCGGTCCTAGGCGGCAAGCCATTTCCTGAAATTGAATGTCTCGCGCGCTGAAGTCGTTCATGATCGTATAACCGGCGATGTAGTTCACGGCATCCCGCTCGGCAATATCGATTCCCTTGCGTCCGATGACGCAGGCCAGCTCCAGTTCGTAATCCAGTTTCTGTGTGTTCAGCGGCCACCGAAGCTCATGATCAGGCCCGATGATCGTCCGGTGGTTGCCTTTGTAGTACACGGGGGCCTTGTACCATTCAGGCGGGATCGGTTGTCCCCGTCGCTTGGAGGTCGCCGCAATGTGCTCCTCGAAGGCAATAAAATCACGCAGGGATGAAGGATTGGGGAGGGGAGCCGTCAATCGGACGCTCGCCGGATCATAAAAGATGGTCTCACCCGCCGGACCTGCGATGGAGGAACCATGGCCTACCGCATAGTCGAATGCGCGACGGGCCGCGTCTGTCGCAGCGGGGCCGCCTTCCAAAAACTCCAACATGGTGGCGGGGACCTGCGCGTCGGCGAGGCGGCGCGGTTGTGTTTCGCCCTGATCGGTGAGTCGTCGCGCCTGCGCCATGTTGAGGTCTACGATCGAGGCATTGTGCAACGCACCGATTCTGGTGAAGGTTCCGACGGGAGTGCGCACCTGGAAGCTGACGAGTTTCATGGGCGGCTCCAACTCATCGCATAGTCCTTCAGTTCAACGGCGTCACATTCGGGCATCACCGTAAAGGCCCGTCGCGATTCGATCATCACGGCGACTTCGTCCGTCTGCTCCTTGGTCTTGCTCGCGGCGATGGCCTGCGGGTGCGGGCCATGATGAATCCCTTGTGGATGCAGCGTGAACATGCCGGGATGAATGCCGGCGCGGCTGAAAAAATCTCCCTGGTGATAAAAGAGCACTTCGTCATAGTCCATGTTGCGATGATAAAACGGAACGCGAAGTGCGCTCGGGTCGCTTTCCAGCGGCCTTGGCGCGAAGGTCGATATCAGCAGTCCGCCGGCTTGAAAGGTCATGTGCACGCTGGGCGGGAGGTGATAGCGCGGGCTGATGACCGGACGAAAATCCCGGACATTCAACTTGGCGACCCAGAGGTCACCCTTCCAGGCCGCGACATCCATGGGATAGAACGGGTAGTACACCCGGGTGTAGTCACCGTCCCGCTTGATGCGCACTTCCCATTCGTGTCGACTATGGGCGTCTTCCGGAGGCAGCGCCAGTTCCGGCGCGGTGAGGACCCCCGGATCAAATAACGCATGGCGGCCGAGCGGGCCTCGATCCGGCACTTCGACAGGCGCCGTAGTCTCGACCATGAGAAACAGCCCCGGCTCTCCCTTCGTATCGACATGGACTCGATATGTTGTGCCTTTCGGGATCACCAGGTAGTCGCCCGGTTCATAACTCAAGAATCCGTAGTCCGTTTCCCACCGACCGCGCCCTCGATGCACAAAGACGATTTCGTCCCCGTCGGCATTGCGCACGAAGTGAGGCATCGTTTCCGCACGTCTGGACAGGGAGACACGGGCATCCGGACTCTGCAAGACCAGGGTTGGGCGTCCGTCGGCGGAATGGTAATCGGCGGTCGGCAGCTCGGTGCAGGTAAACGCCCGGGGGCGGAGCGGACCGTCGATCCTGCTCCACGCAGTCGGTGGATGGTGATGGTAGAGGTGCGAGGAGGGGCCGCTGAACCCCTGACGACCATGCTCTTCCTCGTGGAGTCCGTCGGGAACACCGACGTGTGCCTGATTGGGAGGGGCGCCTTTTTTCACTAAGTACATCACGAACCTCCTGATGCCTCAGGGACGGCTCGATGTTTTACGACGTCGACTGAAACGACTCGGATGGCGTGTCTTTAAAGGGAAGCGGAAGGGTCTCGTAGTCGATGATCGTGTTCTCGATCCCTCTGGTTTGATCTCTCTCAATATCTCTATAGAGCGCTTCGACGGTCGCGCGCACGAAGGTCTTGGATTCCTCCAGCCCGTGCTGCCGTTGGGTCAGTTCCAGGAACAGGCCGCACCCGGGGAAGAGGGGATAGGTGAATCGCTGCTTGAGGGGCCCGAAGCCGTCGCGGCCATTCTTGGTTTCTCCGGAGAATCGGACTCCATGGGATTCCCATTCGCGACAGACCGCTTCGATGTCATCGACCTCTAGGGCGATGTGCTGAACCCCTTCGCCGTATTTATCGATAAAGTCACAGATCTGGGACCGACGTGCTTTATTGCGGCCTTGCATGAGCGCGATCTTCGCATCGCCCCGTTGAACGACCACGGTGTCCATGCTCGACATGTCACTGCCGACATCCTGAGCGGACCAAATCACGTGAAAGCCGAGTACGGTGGTGAAGAGGGATTCGACGGCGGCGAGATTTTTCACGCAGAGCGTGATGTGATCAATACCGATGGCTTCTTTCATGGTGGGTCCTCCTACGCGGCCTCGGAAAACGTGGAAGGGACTCATGCCATTGTCGCGATCGGGAAGAGCAGGATTCACATACGCCCACACTATATAACATAATAGTTGCATCATTCAATATAGATTTTGTATTATTTGCCATGGCGACGAACATGAGAAAGGACATTCGCATGAAGTTCGGTTGGGACGAGACGGGACATCCCGGTATGACCGCGGAGGTGCACGATGTCGTTTTACGAACATGTGCGCGCGGACGTGCTCCGGCATGGAGCGATCAATAATACCTACCTGACACGGTTTCAAGCCGGTGAGGTGACCGACAGAGAGTTCCACGAATTTGCCGTCGAGTTTTATAGTTTTGCGCGATTCTTTCCCCGCATCCTTGCCGCTCAATTAGTCAACACTGAAGATGAGGCCGTGGCCGATGAGCTGACGAAAGTCCTCTACTCGGAACTCGGCGACGGCATCGTCAAGCATCGCCACGAATTGCTGTACCGGAACTTCCTCCGGTCGATTGGCATCGACATTCATGACGCGATGCACACACCCATGAAACCCAGCACAAGGGCGTATATCCAGGGAATGGAACGGCTTTATAGCAGCAGGCACCACGCGACGGCGTTGGGAGCGTCCTTTGGTCTTGAGAACATGGCCATCACGATGTGGGACCATTTGATTCCAGGGTTGACCCGGTTGAAGCAGGTCCGGTATCCGCGCATGGACATGACGTATTTCACCTTCCACCGCCAACTCGAATCCGCGCATGAAAAAGCCATGGAGCATGCCGTGGAAGCTGTCGGAGGAGCGGGGGCGAATGGGTGCGCAACGATGAGCGCACAAGAGCATAGAGATTTTTGCCTGGGAATGAACGCGGTGCTGGACTATCTCGAAGGGTTTTGGATGGGGCTGGAACGAAAGGCGTCCGGTATCCGACGGAGCCGGCCTCAGCCGGCGCGGCAGTTGGCGAGTGAACTGCGCGGACAATCGCATTGACCCGGCTGCGGGTCGGAGGATCACATGGAGCGCGTGTGGATCAGCCGCTACGATGCGGGTGTTCCTCTCTCCTCCGCCTATCCGGAATGGACCGTCCCGGACCTGCTTCGTCGCTCCGCCTCATGTTTTCCCGAATCGACCGCTCTCTTCTTTTATGGCGCGCGTCTTTCCTTCCGTGAACTGAACGATCTGACCACGCGTTTTGCACATGGGTTGCTGCGGCTCGGCGTGAAGAGGGGCGATCGGGTCGCTCTCATGCTGCCGAATATTCCACAGGCGGTCATCGCCTATTACGGCGTACTAAAGGCCGGAGCGATTGTCGCGCCCATGAATCCTCTATACGTCGAACGTGAAATTCACAGTCAGTTGGCCGACGCCGGCAGCGAGATCATCGTTGCGTTGGATCTTTTTTATCCCCGCATTCAGGCCGTCCGCGAGCAGACGGGTCTACCCGAACGGATCATCATCACCAGCCTCGGAGATTTTCTTCCGACCGTGAAGCGGCTGCTCTATCCGCTTAAGGCCCGGTTGGCAAAGCGCTGGGTGGCGGTCGAGAAAACTCCCCCGGTCTATGACTTTCTTGCACTGCTCGACGCGGCATCCCCTCGCACCGAAGATGATTCCCCGCTTCTACCCACGGTGGAGCCGGACGCGCTGGCCCAGATTCAATATACCGGCGGCACGACCGGCACCCCCAAGGGTGTCATGCTCTCGCATCGTAACGTGGTGGTCAATGCGATGCAGGGGCGCCTCTGGTGTTCGGATTTTCAGGAGGGGAAGGAGGTCTTCCTGGGCGCGGTGCCGTTTTTCCATTGTTATGGGCTGAGTACTTGCCAGAATCTCGCCGTCGCGACTGGTTCACAGATCGTCCTGCTCCCGCGATTCCATGCGGAGGAGGCGGTGAAATTGATTCATCAGCACCGGGTCACCATTGTGTCGGGCGTGCCGGTGATGTTCGCCATGATCACAGATTGTCCGAAAGTCGGACGGTACGACTTACATTCGATACGGGTCTGCCTTTGCGGAGCCAGCCCCTTGCCGACCGAGGTGCAGGAACGATTCGAGCGGTTGAGCGGGGTCAAGATTTCAGAAGGATACGGGTTGACCGAGGCGGGTCCCACCACCCATTGCAACCCGATTCAGGGGGATCATCCGCAAGGCTCGATGGGGTTGCCGTTTCCCGATACGGACGCACGGATTGTGGATGAAGAGACGGGCATGCGGGACATCCCTACGGGAGAAGCGGGGGAACTGATCATCCGCGGGCCTCAGGTGATGCAGGGCTACTGGCGGAAAACCGAGGACACGCAAGCGGTGTTGCGCGACGGCTGGCTCTACACCGGAGATATCGTCACGCGTGATGAGCATGGATTTTTCTTTTTTCTGGATCGCAAGAAAGATGTCATCAAGCCATGGGGGGAGACCGTCTATCCGCGAGAGGTTGAAGAAATCCTTTATCAGCATCCCGCCGTGCGTGAGGCGGTGGTGGTAGGCGCTCCCGACCACCATTACGGAGAAGCGGTCAAGGCGTTTGTCGTGCAGAAGGAGGGATGTGCCGTCACGGAGAGAGAGTTGATCGAGCACTGCCGCCGGTCGCTGGCACGGTTCAAGGTCCCGGTGGCTATCGAATTTCGCACTGAATTGCCACGCACCATTATCGGGAAGGTGTTGCGACGCGCCTTGCGCGATGAGGCGGATCCGGTCCCGGCCGGTATGCAGTCGTCGCGCAAGGCGATGTGAGGCTGCGAGGAGGGCACCATGAGAGAGGTCGTCATCGTCGCCGGCGTACGCACCCCTATCGGTAACTTCGGCGGTGCCCTGAAGGACCTTCCGCCTCACAAGATGGGGGAATTGGTCGTGCGTGAAGCCGTCTCGCGTGCCAAGGTGGATCCCCGGCTCATCGACGAAGTGATCGTGGGCTCCGTTGGTCACACGAGTGATGCCTACAACGTCGCTCGTGCGATTGCGCTCATGGCCGGACTGCCCGTGCGTACCCCGGCCTATTCGGTGCAGCGCAACTGCTCCTCCGGCCTCCAGCCGTTCGTCAATGCGTACCAGAACATTCAAAGTGAGGATGCAGACGCACAAGTCGTGGGGGGAGTGGAAAGCATGAGCCGCGCCCCGTTTGTCTCACGGGACATGCGATGGGGAAAACGGCTCCGCAACGCCGAATTGATCGACAGTATCTGGGAGGGATTGACCGATGCGTTTTGTGGCCAATTGATGGGCCGGACGGCCGAGAACCTGGCTGAGGAGTTTGGCATCGGTCGTGAGGAGCAGGATCGATATGCGGTGGAGAGCCACCGCCGGGCGTTCAAAGCCATTCGGGAGGGTCGGCTCAAGGATGAGATTCTGCCTCTGATGGTGCCGAAGTCGGTGGCCGGACGTGATGTCGCACCGGTGGTCGTCTCGCAAGACGAGGGGCCGAATGTCGGGTTGACGGAACAGCAACTCGCGCTCTATCCGCCGCTTTTCAAAGAACAGGGGAGCGTCACGGCGGGGAACAGTTGCCCCCTCAACGATGGCGCCGCTGCAGCGGTCGTCATGTCCTCCGCGCGTGCGCGTGAGTTGGGGTGTCGCCCGCTCGGCCGCATCAGAGGGTATGCCTTCATCGGCGTGGAGCCGACGCGTATGGGGATCGGTCCCGCCGAAGCGCTCCCGTTGGCACTCAAGCGCGCCGGTGTCACCCTCACCGATCTTGAACTCATCGAAGTGAACGAGGCCTTTGCCGTGCAGTACCTCGCGGTGGAACGTGTGTTGGGACTCAAGCGGGAGCTCGTCAATGTGAACGGCGGCGCGATTGCGCTGGGTCATCCGGTCGGCATGACGGGTGCCCGGCTGGTCATCACGATCCTGTACGAGATGCAGCGGCGTGGCGCTGCACTCGGTGCAGTGGCCCTGTGTGTCGGCGGCGGGCAGGGCGCTGCGATGGTGTTGGAACGCATGTGACCGGTGCGTGTCGAGCGACAGGAGTCGTCCCATGTACATCTATAAAGTCGGTGTGGTGGGTGCCGGTACCATGGGCGCGCAGATTGCTGAAGTGGTGAGTTATGCCGGAGTGCCGGTGCTGCTGGCAGACATACAGGAATCACTGGCCAGGAGAGGTGTCGAATCCGTGCGGGCGATATATCAAGCCCGCGTGGACAAAGGCAAGATGACGCCTGAGCAGCTGGAAGAGAAAATGCTGCTGGTGACGGCCTCGCCGAACCTCGAGGCTCTCAATGATGTCGATCTGGTGATCGAGGCGGTCTCAGAAGAGGTCACGCTGAAACAGCGCGTGTTCCGCGAACTGGACCGGGTCTGTGCGCGAAGTGCCATCCTGGCGAGTAACACCTCCGCGCTCTCCATCTCGGCCATCGGGGCTTCAACCACGAGGCCCGGTAAGGTGCTCGGACTTCATTTTTTCAATCCTGCCTATGCGATGCCGCTGGTGGAGGTCATCCCCGGCCTGGCCACCGATCCCCAGACCGTCGATGATGTCGTCGGTTTTGCCGAAAGTCTCCGCAAGACGCCGGTGATCGTGAAGGAATGCGCAGGTTTCCTCGTCAATCGCCTGCTCTCTCCCTATCTGAATGAAGCCGTGTGGTGCTTCCAAGACGGCGATGTGTCCATCAAGGAGATCGATCAGGACATGGTGGCATTCGGCATGCCGGTCGGCCCATTCATGCTGCTGGATACCGTCGGGCTGGATATTGCGTTCGAGGTCGCGCGCATTCTCCACCGATCCTACGGGCCCCGGATGGCGCCGGCGCCGCTCCTCGAAGCCTTGGTCAAGGCGGGGCGATGGGGAATCAAATCAGGGCGGGGGTTCTACGAGTATTCGGAGGGCGAGGAACGGAGCGGCGATCAGGACCTCGATACTCTGCTGCAGCAAGTGCGGCAGGGCGGCGGGCAGACCAGGATGGAATGGACCAAATTACGCCCTCTCCTCGCCATGGTGAATGAGGCTGTGACTGCGTACCAGGAGGGCGTCGCGTCGGCGCGAGATATCGATCTGGCGATGGTGGCGGGAACAGGATTTCCCAACGAGAAGGGAGGACCGCTGCATGTTGCCGACCAGCTTGGGATCGACCATGTGTTGCATGAACTGGAAGCATTGCGGGATACGCTGGGCGTGCGCTTCTGGCCGGCGCCGATGTTGCGCCGAATGGTTGACGCCGGCTTCACCGGACAGCTCGCGGGACGAGGGTTCTTTGCCTATTAACGCTCTTGTCGGCGGGGCAGGATTAGTATGCTCGTCCCTTTCCCGATCGCATCCATGTGGGAATACCCACCATTCAATGCTGTGAGGCTCATATGACGATGACAGCCGGTTCGATGCTTTCTTGCACTGTCGAGGGGGCGGTGGCCACTTTGTTGATCAACCATCCTCCCGCTAACACCCTGACACCTGAACTCCTTGCCGAGCTGAGCACGACGTTCGACCAGGTTGCCAAGGACGAAGCGGTCAAAGTGGTCGTGTTGACCGGCACGGGTCGATTCTTCATTGCCGGGGCAGATATTCGAGTCTTGGCCTCGATCGCTTCGTCGAAGGAAGGGGAGGCCATGGCTCTGCAGGGCCAGGCCATCTTGGATCGGATCGAAGGGGTTGGAAAACCGGTGATCGCTGCCATCAACGGGATTTGCCTGGGGGGAGGATTGGAATTGGCCCTGTGTTGCCATATCAGGCTTGCCGCGGAAGGGAGCCGATTGGGCCAGCCGGAAATCAATCTGGGGATCATGCCTGGATTCGGCGGCACGCAGCGACTTGCCCGGATCCTCGGGCAGTCGAAAGCCATGGAGCTGATCCTGACCGGTGAGCCGATCTCGGCGCAGGAAGCAAAGACGATTGGGCTCGTGTCGCAGGTCGTTTCCCCTGAGGATCTCCTCCGTCAGGCTCAGGGGTTGGCGCGCACGATTGCCTCGAAAGGCCAGATGGCGGTGCGCGCGTCGCTTCGGGCGATCCGCCAGGGTGTCGAGCTGAATCTTCATGACGCCCTGGCCTTGGAAGCGCGCCTGTTCGGAGAGTTGTGCGACACGGCGGACAGACGAGAAGGCCTGTCGGCGTTTCTGGAGAAGCGGCAGCCGCATTTCATGGATCGATGAATGGCCGTTGTGCCGTTGAGTCGATGTGGAGCCCACGATGGCACCGACTTTCAGCAAGCGGGCCCTGGCGTTGGGCGGAGGTGGCTTCACCGGCTACCTCTTCGAAATCGGCGCGTTGACCGCCTTGGACGATCTCTTCGAGGACGGTGTGACGATGAACGATCTCGATCTGTATGTCGGCGTGAGTGCCGGAGCGGCGGCGGCGTCACTGTTGGCCAATGGAGTCAGGCCGCAGGAGATTCTGGACACGAATCTGTCCGGCGCCAGACCCTACTACTTCGATCATCATAACGTGTTTTCTCCTGCCATCGGCGAGGGGCTGAAGACGGTGTGGCGGGTGACCCGGCAACTCGTTCCGCTGCTGAAGCTCTATGTGCGTCACTATGGAGAGATGACGTTCATCGATTTGCTCGATAAGGCGCAGGATGCGCTGCCGAGCGGTATTTACACGCTGGAGCCTTTTGCGAAGTATCTCGAGGCGATCTTCAAAGTCAAAGGGTTGAGCAACCGGTTCGCCGGACTCGCCAAGGAACTGTACATCCCGGCCATCGATTTGGAAACCGGCGATGGCGTTCTGTTCGGCGACGAGGATTGGCGGGACGTTCCGATCTCACGTGCCGTGACGGCCTCCTCCGCAGTGCCGATTTATTTCTGCCCGGTCCGGATCCAGGGCCGGGACTACATCGATGCCGGCATCGGTCGCATGGCCTTCTTCGAGATCGCCGTTCAAAAACACGTGGACTTCATGATCATGATCAATCCGATGGCACGCGCTCCGCAGGCTCGGTCACGGCGGGCGCAGCCGGCCGTCGGCAAGCCCGGAAATCGATTGCGAGACAGGGGCTTTTTGTCCATCGGGGAACAGGCCTCCCGCATCAATTTCGACGCGCGTTTCTCGCAAGCCTTGGAGCGCTTCCAGCAGGACTATCCGGAGAAGGAAGTGCTCGCCATTTCGCCGGTGGAAGCCGATGCGCTGCTGTTCGAACGGAGTTTTCTGAGTTACGACGACCGGATCCATCTCCTTCGGGCCGGATATGTGGCGGTGATGACGCTGGCACGGGATCGGTGGGAGGACCTGTCCGCGCAGTTCTTGCGCCATGGTCTGGTGATGTCGCGGGCCAGGTTCGAGGACCGCGCCGGGCGGCGCCTCGCGCGGCTCGATGAAGTCGCGAGGTTTGCTGATCCGAACACCCTTCAGCCCATGGTCGGACCGGCACGCATCGGCGGTATCGGCGCGGCCTGGCGCAAGGCCAAGTAAGCAACGCCGCAGAGGTACGTATGACGAACGGAGCAGAGATGTTCAAGGGGTCGCTCGCGGCAGCGGAAGCCGCCCGCGACACGCGTGCCTATTCAGGATTTATTGCAGGGTTATTCGAAGGAGTCGTTCGGAGATCGCTGTTTACCTCTGCATCGATTCCGGCGATGAGCGGGGATGCGAAGGAATTTCTCGACACCCTCCGCCTGCTGCTGATCGAGAAGGTAGATCCGGAAGCCATCGATAGAGAAGGCGCGATCGGCGAAGAGGTGATCGAGGCGTTCAGAGCGATCGGCGCCTTCGGGATCAAAATCCCGCGCAGCTACGGCGGGTTGGGGCTTTCGCAGTCGGAGTATCACACAGTGGCGACCCTCCTCGGCAGTCATGACGCGGCGACCAGCGTGTTGCTGTCGGCCCACAATTCGATCGGAGTGGCGGAACCGGTCAAGCTGGTGGGAAATCGTGAGCAACAGCAGCGGTTGCTGCCTCGATTGGCACGGGGAGACATATCCGGATTTGCGCTGACGGAAAAGAGTGCGGGGTGTGATATCTGGGATCTCAAAACCTACGCGATTCCTGTTCATGAAGGCGGCGTCGTGGTGGGCTATCGGCTCACGGGTGAGAAGTTGTACACGACGAACGCGCCTCGCGAGGATCACGAGTTCCTGGCCTCACTCCTTGTCGTCATTGCTCAGATCGTCACGGTGCCTCAGGACGTCGACCGTCCCAAGGAAGAGCGGCGATTCGGGGCGTTTGTCGTGGAGACGCAGTCTGCGGGGTGCCGCTGCACGCGTCTCAACTTTATGGGTGTTCGAGGCATCTATAATGGGCAGGTGCATCTGCGCGATGTTTTTGTGCCGGTGGCCGACCGGCTCGGAGAGGAGGGCGAAGGTCTGCGGCGCGCTTTGGAGAGTCTCACGGTCGGACGATTGACACTGCCTGCCGCCTGCCTGGGCAGTCTGAAACAATGTCTCTGGTTGGCTCGGGCTCGCGCGCAGCAACGTATTCAGTACGACCGCCCGATCGGTGAGCATACGGATATCGGTTCCAAAATTGTTCTGATGGCTTCCCGCGTGCTCGCGCTCGAGGCCATCGTGAAGATCACGGGAATCTGGACCGATGCCAAGGTGGATGTACGGCTGGAGTCGGCGGCGGCGAAAGTCCTCGCGACTGAGTGGCTGTTGGAGTCGTTGCTGGATCTGTTCCGCATCTACGGCGGGCGCGCGTTTGAGAGGCCCGATTCGTTGCGTCTCCATGGGGACTTGCCGGTGCCGATCGAACGGATGATCCGGGACGCGCTCATCAATGTGATCTGGGAAGGGAGCAACGGTATTCTGACGTTGTGGATTGCGCGGGAAGGACTCGGCGAATATGTGACGCAAGGCAGGGCTTTTCTGGAACGCGGGATCGAGGACATGGCTCAGGCTGTGCCATTTTTCGCGAGAATCTCCGCGCGAGCCTTCAATCCGATTGCCTTTCTTGGGCGAGGTGTGCGATCGGGGGCTGATGCGGCTCCGTGGGAGCGGTTTGTGTTTGAAGAGAGTCGTGCGCTCGCGCGGAAATCCCTGTGGGCCAGTGTCCGTCACCGACAGGGGCTCGCGCGCAATCAACGCTTGTTGAGACGTCTGGTGACAGCCGGCCTGCAGCTATTTGCCGTGGAAGCCTTGTTGTGGTACGGATCACAGCCGGAAGTCCGGGAGCATGCCTTGTCGCGGGCGCTGGTTGAAGATTTCTGTCTGCGAGTCAAAGAAACATTTCATCCCACCCCGTTGCTCTCTCTGACGACGCCCTTGTGGGATGACGATCGGAGGTTGTTTCATCTGGCCAAAGACATACTTGCGGGCAAGGCCGGATGGTTGGAGGAGGGCATCATCCCGTCCTGCCCGGGCGGGCGAACCGGTGTTGCCGAACCGGCCGGTGTGGTGACGGGCGCTTCGGTGGAGACCTGGTCAGGGATTTGAGGCGGAGATGAGAGTGGTTGTTGCTTCCCAGTATTCATGTTCAACGGAGTCTCTATGACGGAAATTTCCGGGTACTTCGAGGCGATTAAAGACCGCTACGCGTTGACCAGTGATTATACGCTGGCCGAAAAGCTTGGTATTGCACAACCGGATGCCAACTTGATGCGGCGCGGGCTCAAGGTTCCCAAACCAGAGCTCTGCATCAAAATCGCGAAGCTGCTCGACAGAAATCCGGTGGAACTTCTCCTGATCGCGCAAAAGGACAAGGCCCCGAAACAGGCAAAAGAATACTGGACCCTGGCGCTGACGGCCGTGGATGTCATGTTGCATGTGCCGAAACGTCCCCGGTATCTCCCGAAGAAGGTCGAGGCAATCGGCAGGGAATTGAAACAGCTGGAGTCACAAACCCTGACCTATGAAGGCGCCGCCGCCAATGCCGAGGCGGTCCGTCTGATGGAGACGGCGGAGCAGTCCGTCGACGCGATGATGGAACGGTGGAACATTTGGAAGAAGGGGGAAGCCCTGTATCCCAACTATCTGTTGGCGAATCAGGCTGCCGCGCGGCGCCAGGTCAAAATCAGACGCCTCCTGATCCTCACTCAGGCGCAGATGCAGGACAGCATGACGGTGTCCGATGCGGTGAATGTCATGGACGATCAGCAACGTGCCGGCGTCAAGGTATTCTATGCGTTTCGGGAAGCGCTGGTGCAGTCACCCACCTTTCAGCGGCTCGAAGAGGATTTCAGGATACACGGCGCTGCCGAAGACATGAATACGGCGATGTTCGATCGGGAAATTTTGATCTTCTCGCAAACCTACGGCACGGTCCCGCTCGGCATGGTCGGCACGCCCACGCCCATCACCATGATCAATCGGCTTCAGATTTCATGGAAACCGGAGATGATCCGGGACCTGGATCCGGCCCCGCTGTTCGATATGACCCGCTATGTGTTCGAGTATGAGGGGGTCGGTTCATTCCGGGAACAGCTGGCCCGGTTCACGCGGTCGATGCGGGAGCTTCCCCGCCGAGCCGTCTAGCAGGCTGCGGAACAACTCGATTGTCGTGCAATACGGTGTGATCAACTCGTGTGCCGTGTCGGTATCAGCATCATCCGCAGGATGCGCATAAAGGCCGTCCCCTCGTCCGTTGTTCGTGAAACGTCGTTCGTCTCTCGGCCTCAGAAAAGAGCGTATGGCATAGAGCGCATAGCCTATGGTCAGAAATCGGGAGTGGGCGTCCGTACTCTCAGCTATACGCCACCAGCCATACGCTCTGACCCTGACGAGATACGCTTCACGATTCACGGGTGTCGCGCATCCTGCTAGAGTCACGCCCGCCGCATCCATCCGATATCACCCCACATGACCGACGGCCGTATCGTGCCGCAGGCCGAGCCATGCGCTCACCCATAGTGGGCTGCGGGCGTTCAGACCTGAAACGCAAGGTCTCTCCCGCCGGCCTTCTCTCCGCCGCCCCCTCACGAATCTCCCTTATGAGGATCGACTTCACCCGCACGAAAAAACTTTTCGAGGCAGGAGTATTTTAATTCGAGACATGTTATAAGCAGTTCCTTCGCAGGTAAGACTCTCCAAAGAGATACGTATCGCGCGGCTGTCTCATTGTCGCACAGGTACGGTTCTCCCGAGGAGAGGCACATGGGCGCAACAAGAGACATCGCGCGGATGCAAGGGCAATGAGGGTGGTCTGGATTGTTGCGGGCAGGGGGACAGCCACGCTGTGCCCCGTCATCAAGAAAGAGGGGAGGCCTTGATGGCTGGCGTGAAGAAGTCGGTGGGGCAGGAAGCAGGAATGACGACGTCGGCTGGTGCGGGTGGGGCTGTGTCGGGTGGCTCATCCCATCCTCGGAAGCACTGGCAATTGCTACGGCGATGGCGTCGCACATTTGCGAGTGTGACGGCTCTTCTATTGCTTGGCGCGCTGGCATTGCCGGCCTATTCGCAGACCGGCTCGCAACTCGGTCCGTTGCCCCCGAAATTGCCCCAATTGCCTGTCGTCCCGCCTCCCGCGCAGCCTCCCGCTATTGAGGTGCCGGCACCCCGCCCCCCAAGTGCGCTCGATCAGGCGGCGAAGGGGCCCAAGATCATGGTCAAGGATATCCGGCTGGTCGGCAATACCGCCTTTACGTCGCAACGGCTTTCTGAAATCACCACTCCCTACACGAATCGAGAGTTGACGGCGGAAGATTTAGAATCGTTGCGCCTCGCCCTCACCTCTTATTACGTCAACCACGGCTATTTGACCTCCGGTGCGGTGGTGCCAGAGCAGGATGTCGCGGACGGCACCCTGACCATGCAGATCATCGAAGGAAAAATTACGCAGGTCAACGTCGAGGATACCAAGTGGTTCCGGCCCTCCTATTTTCAGAGCCGCGTCAATTTGGCGGCCGGCCCTCCGCTGCATGTGGAAGCGCTCCAGGAACGGTTGCGCGTGATCCAGGCCAACCCCCGCATCGAACGGATCAATGCCGAATTGTTGCCGGGCGCCGCCATTGCAGAAAGTACGCTGAATATGAAAGTGAAGGAAGCCAACCCGCTCAAGGCCTGGTTGGAATTCAACAACTATCAGTCTCCCGTGGTCGGCGCGGAGCAAGGCTTCGTGACGTTGGCGCATCAGAACCTGCTGGGCTTCGGCGATACGCTGAGTTTGCAATACGGGCGGTCGGCCGGGGTGAACCCGATGCTCAACTTTAAATACGAAATTCCGGTAGGCCCGCGTGACACCACCGTCGCGTTGCAATATCGCCGGTTCGATTTCGGGGTTGAGGAAGCGCCGTTCGATGCGTTGGATATCAAGAATAAGGCTCAGATTTTCGGGCTGTCGGTCAGACATCCCGTCATCCGGACGGCCGACCAGGAGCTGGCCTTTTCCCTCACGGGCGAACATGCCCGGAATGAAAGTACGTTGGGCGGGAATCCGTTCGAGCTCATCACCGGGTCGCCGAACGGGAAGTTCCGCGTGACCTCGCTCCGCTTCGGTCAGGAATATGCCCGGCGTTCTGCCGATCAGGTGATTTCTCTGTTATCACGTTTCTCCGTCGGTGTCGGAGCGATGGGGGCGACTGCCAATGGTGATCCGAATCTGCCGGATGCCCGTTTCTTCTCTTGGTTGGGCGAAGCCCAATGGATCCGCCAGCTCCCCTTGTGGCGGACGCAATTGGTGAGTCGAGGCGTGGTGCAATTGTCCAACGACCACCTGTTCCCCCTCGAACAGATTGCGGTCGGTGGCCGGTACAGCGTGCGTGGCTATCGGGAGTTCACGTTGATTCGTGACAATGCCGCCATGTTGTCGATTGAGGCGCGGGTTCCGGTATATACGACGAAGGCCGGTGTGGATTCAGTCTTTCTCGCGCCCTTTTTCGATTTGGGGCATGGCTGGCAAACGACGGCCCAGACGCCCGGTACCCCCCCGAAAACATTGGCGAGTCTGGGTGCCGGCGTCATCTGGAATTTTTGGCGCGGGAGTCATTTCGAACTCTATTATGGAAAACAGTTGAAGCGGTACGATACCGACCGCAACAACCTGCAGGATCACGGCATCCATCTGCAGCTGGTGGTTGAGGCGTTCTAGGGGCGAATGGCCAGGGCCGATGGATGGTGTCCTACATGTGTCGTCTCACGGAGTAAGGGGTTATGCGTGTTGAAGTTGTGCACCGTTTAGGGTAAGAGAGGAGGCCTTCCTCTCTTATCACACGAGGAGAATTACCATGACGTGTCGCCCCGCAGGTCTGCCGCTGTTCATTCATGGGTTGCTCGCCGTCCTGATGCTTCTGGGCCATACGGGGTCGATCGCCTACGGACAGGCCACGAACATCGTCGCGACCCCCTCCGGGCCTGGCGGTCTGGGTACATCTCTGAGCACTTCGGGCAATACCACGAACATTACCGGCGGAACCAGACCGGGAAGCGGTCCGAACCTCTTTCACAGCTTCAATCAATTCTCCGTCGGCACGGGGGATGTGGCGGCATTCGTGAATCCCGGCGGCGTGTCCAATGTCATCAGTCGGGTGATCGGAGGATCGCCATCCAACATTAATGGTACGGTTCAGGCGCTCAACGCGAACCTGTTCTTCATCAATCCTTCCGGGATCGTATTCGGCCCCAGCGCTTCACTGAACGTGTCCGGGTCCGCCTACTTCAGCACGGCTCAGCAATTGCGTCTGAGCGATGGCGGAATCTTCACGGCCAACACCGGACTCCTGGCCTTCGACTCGACCTTGTCGGTCGGTTCACCTGTTTCCTTCGGGTTTTTCGGCCAGGGCCCTTACGGTTCGATCGTCTTATCTTCTGCCTCGACAGTGCTCCAGACCGGGGCCGTACTCGGCTTGATGGGGGGCGGGATTCAGATCAACGGATCGAAAATCAGCGCGCAGCGAGTTATTCTAGGGAGTACGAGCTCGGCCGGCGAGATGAGTGTCCAGCCATTTGTCGGCAATCCTTTTTCCGGCGCGTCAGGAAACGGACAGGTTCAAGCCCTTCCCGGGACTCTGATTGTTGCGGGTGGCGGAGGAGTGATTCCCGCCTCTATCGATGTGACTCCGAATGTGAGCGTGCCGACAGGAGCGCAGGTCAACACGACGACGAATCCGTTGAATCAACGTGTGACGCAAATCCAGGTCGTGGGTGTGAATCTTGGCGGGCTTCCGCCTCTTCCTACAGCGAATGCGGCAAGTGTGAATACGGCTAATCCCGTCGAGCCTGTGGCGTTCTTGAATCGCGCAGCCATCGTACTTCCTCAGGAGGCTCCGGCCCCACCAGCCCCCTTATTGACCAGTCGGTGCGCGGCCCGAAAAGACGGTGCATTCAGCAGCCTTGTGCAAGCCTCGCGCGACGTTACGCCGTCGCAACCAGGTGCGTCTCTGGCGGCGCCTGTGGTGCTGGAGGAGGTCGGCAGCGAAGGCGAGCCGGGCACTCCGGCGACACAAACAGCACAGAGACTGGGTCAGTCGACGGCACAACTTATGGAATCATGGCAGGGGTGCTAGCTCCCCCAAGGAGGACGTCATGCCTACGAAGCGTAACATGGTCACTCGGCGCGGCATGAAGCGGAGGCATGGATCCGCTGGTCCCTCCGCCACGCGCGCGCTTTCCTCGCCGTTGACGATGCTGGGCGTCGGGGTGCTTGCGTTGAGCGGATTGGCCTGGCCTGTGAGCGGGATCGCGATGGAATTATTTGGCGGTTCGGGTGCGTCGTCGATCTCGCCTTCGCAAGAAATGAGACAGGGGACGACACAGTTTCAGCAGGGTGCGTTTGCCCAGGCCGCCGCGCACTGGATGAATGCTGCGCGCGGGTATGAAGAGAGTGGACAGGCAAAAGAGCAGTGCCAGGCGTTGATCAACCTCGCGCACGCGCTTCAGCAGGAAGGACAGATCCGTCGCGCGCAAGGCACGTTGCAAGCCGCGCTCAAACTCTCGGAACAGAATGGTGAGCGTGGCCTCACGGCGACGATTCTCGCTCAGCTCGGCAACACCTTTCACGTGCTCGGGAAAGACGAACCCGCCACCGAACATTTGACCAGAGCCTTGACGTTGGCACGTGAGGAGAACAAGCCTCTGTTGGTTGCCGGGGTCCTGAACGATCTGGGTAATGCTCTGACGGCCCGTCGGCAGTTTGCCGAAGCGATCGACGTCTATGCGGAAAGCCGGAGCCTTGCCATTGAGACCAAGCAGCCGGCACTGGCGGCTACGGCCCAAATCAACGGCGCGATGGCCTTGCTCCAGAACCAACAACTGAGTGAAGCGCATCGTCATTTGGATCAAGCCTGGTCGGATGTGCGGTCGCTGGGGGATGGTCAGGCGAAGACTGCCGGTCTATTGAATATCGGGCTTGGATACCAGGAATTGTTCGCCGCCACGACTGCGAAATCAGGCGTCGCCAGGAAATCGGATGCGGGGAAGGGCCGCGCGACGGAGGCGGTTGCTTCCGCCGGGCTGGGAGCCGGCCTGTTACGGCAATCGTCCGATGCCTTTATCGCGGCCGGTGAAGTGGCCGGACGCATCGGCGATGCGCGTGGACAATCGTACGCCTGGGGCTATTTGGGTGGATTGCTGGAGCAGGAGCATCGCAATCCCGAGGCGTTGGAGTATTCACGGAAGGCCACCTTCGCAGCTCAAAAGGTGAACGCGCCGGAATCGCTGTACCGTTGGCAATGGCAAACGGCGAGGCTGTTGCGTGCGGACGGCAAAGAAGAAGAAGCACTGGCCGCGTATCAGCGTGCCGTGACGCTGCTGAAGCCGATTCACTACGAATATTCCGTGGGGTATCAGGGACGGCACCACTCGTACTACGAGTCTGTTGCGCCGCTGTTTGTGGAGTATGAAGATGTCTTGTTGCGGAGAGCGGCGGCGGCGAAGACGCCCGACCAGAATGAACAGTTGCTTGTTCAGGTGAAGGATACGGTTGAGGTCTCCCATGCGGCCGAGCTGCAGGATTATTTCCAGGACGATTGTGTGACGACGGTCGCGAGTCATCGAGGCGTCGGCACGTTGGCGCCCGGCACCGCCGTGGTGTATCCGATTTCTTTCCCGGACCGGCTCGAACTGCTCCTGGAAACTGCCAATGGGCTTAAGCAGGTCAGGGTTCCTGTGGCGGGAGAGAGGCTGACGAAGGAAATTCGTTCGTTCAGGCGGCTGATCCAGGATTCCCAATCGCAGAACTACCTGTCTTCCGCGCAGACGTTGCATGGGTGGCTGGTTGCGCCTCTTCAGCAGGATTTGCAGGGAGCCGGGATTCATACGCTCGTGATGGTGGCCGACGGGTCGCTCCGGACTATTCCAATGGGGGCCTTGCATGATGGGCGGCATTATCTCGTGGATTCGCTTGCCGTGGCCGTCACGCCGAGTCTGGCGTTGACCGATCTGAGTGTTGCCCAGCGCCGAAAAGGCAGTCTGCTGTCGGTGGGCCTGACTGAATCGGTCGAGGGCCTGTCTGCTCCGCGGTACGCGGAGTCCGAAGTACAAGCCATCAGAACGCTGTATGGCGGGAAGCTGCTGATGAACAAGCAGTTCTCTGCACCGTCTCTGGAGGAAGAGATCAAGGACCAGGGAGTGGGGATCGTTCATGTGGCGTCCCACACAGTCGTCGGCACCGAGGCCAGAGATTCGTTTGTGCTGGCTCATGACGGCAAGATCACGATGGACCGGTTGTCGCAGCTGGTGGGTCTTCAGCAATACCGGCAGCAGCCCTTGGATCTGTTGACGCTCAGCTCCTGCGAGATTGCTGCCGAGGACGATCGTGCGGCGCTCGGGTTGAGTGGTGTGGCCGTCAAGACAGGGGCGCGGACGGCTTTGGCGAGTTTGTGGACGTCGGATGATGAAACGACCACGGAACTCGTGTCGGAATTCTACAGGCAATTGCAGGATCCCGCGCTGTCAAAGGCCGTTGCGTTGCAACGGGCCCAGCAAAAGATTCTTTCCCAGCGCGGTCACACGCACCCCAGCTTCTGGGCGGCCTTCCTCTTGATCAACAATTGGATGTGATCGGGGCAGGATTCAAGGGCCTCTCGTCAAAACGATAACAAGCCATCGATCCTGTATCGATGGCTTGTTCATTGGCGCGAATCAGGAGTGAGGAGAGCGCTGCCGGAGACGGCACACGGCCCTGGGGGAGAGGGGGAAAGGCTAGAGCTTTTTCCCGGTCATGATTTCGTAGGCTTCCTCGATCGTCCCCACTTCACGCACCAACACATTCGATTCGAGGTTCAGGCTGACTCGATTGACTCGCGGGGCATAAAACTGCCCTCGCGGCACCAGCAGTACGTGGTAGCCAGCCCTCGCCGCCGCCGTCGTTTTTTCAGCCACCTGCGCGACTTGTCCGATCCGGCCATCGCCTTCCAGCGTACCGGTGATCGTAATGTCCTGTTTCAGGTGGTCACCTTTCAGCAGGGCGAGGAAACCGATGGCCAGGGCGGCTTCTGCGGTCGCTCCCTCCGCGTTCAATGGCCCGGAAAATGTCGCATAGAGGGACAAGGTTCCGGTCGGACGGACGGATGGAGCCAGGCGTTCGACGGCAAAGCGAAAGGCCCGCTGAATGGAACTCATCCCGGTCCCTCTGACAGGAACATGACTCCGCCCCCACCGCAATGACAATGGATCCGGTTGGCTTCCTTCATCCCATTTCATCACAAATGTCGGGAAGCCGACTTGGTCGTCAGTGTAGGTGGCGATGGAGATGGGGACTGTGAGGGTTCGACTTGCAGAGGCAGCAGAGGGAAGCAATGAAAGCAGGGCAGTCAGGGAGAGGATGACTCCCGCAACCATGCCTGAAAATGTGCCGCTTCTGGGACATGTTGTTCGCGCGCGCATGAATTAAGTCTAGATGAGGATGCTCGATTGTCAAATCGACCCGGCGCCGTCATTGTGTGCAGTGAGAGCGTGCGGGAATGAGTGGGGTAAGTATCCGAAAACACTCATCTCTTTTTCTGAATTCTAGAATTACCTACTGAAATGCGTGAGGGGGCGGGTCATCCGGACCCATGATGCCTCTTGCCTCAGGCGCGTGATATTCTTGCGTCTTGCTCATCCGCTCGCCCGGGCATGTATGGCAGTCGGTGCTGCGTGGAGAACAGAACGTATGGCCGTGCAGGGACCGATTGTGATCACCGGAGCGTCCTCCGGAATTGGTGCGGCGTGCGCGCGGTATCTCGATGCGTTGGGGTTCACTGTATGGGCGGGTGTCCGGAGCACGCAGGACGGGGAGGCGCTGACACGTCTGACCTCCTCACGACTTCGTGTGTTGATGCTGGACGTGACGGATCCGGCGTCGATCGAGGCGGCCCGCAAGACGTTGGCCGAGGCTACGCGTGACACGGGACTGGCGGGTCTCGTGAACAATGCCGGTATTTCCGTCGCCGGCCCCCTGGAACTCCTGCCTCTCTCAGAGGTGCGAACTCAGTTTGAAGTGAATGTGATCGGCGTCCTTGCGGTGACCCAAGCACTGCTCCCATTGCTGCGGCTGGTGCGCGGGCGGATCGTCAACATCAGTTCGATCGCCGGCCTTGCGGCCACGCCGTTTCTCGGCGCCTACTGCAGCTCGAAGTTTGCGTTGGAGGCGATGAGCGATGCGCTACGGCTCGAATTGGCGCCGTGGGGCATCTCGGTGTCGCTGGTCGAGCCTGGTGCGATCCAGTCGCAGATATGGCAACGGGCTACGATGTCGGCCACGCGCACCCTCGGCGGTGTCGAGCCGGAGGCACTCGCTCTGTATGCTCAGCCGTTGTCCCGGATGCAGGAGGTGATGGCCGCCGCCGCCGCGCGCGCGATTCCGGCCGAGGTGGTGGCACGGGTGGTGGCCGACGCATTGATCGCCGCGCGACCACGTGCGCGTTATCTGGTCGGCAAGGATGCGCGATTCAGAGCCATGCTGAAATGGATCTTGCCCGATCGCGCTCAAGATCGCCTGTTGGCCTGGTTTCTAGGATTGCCCCACCGGGGCTAGATGGAGTAAGTCAGACGGAATATCGAGTGCGGCGGGGGAAGAACGGGTTATGCCTGAAGCAGGATTGGTGCGATCAGCGGGAGGCGTGGTGTTCCGGCAACAGGATGTGTTGCTGATCCGTGTGTCCGATATCAAGGGGCGTCCCGTCTGGTCGTTCCCCAAGGGCCGGCTCGACGCCGGGGAAACGCCTGCGCAGGCTGCGTTGCGTGAGGTGTTGGAAGAAACCGGATGGTGCTGTCGAATCGAGGCGGACCTCTCCACGACCGAATATTGGTTTCAGCGGGAGGGGCGGCGGTTCCGCAAGACGGTCGTGTGGTTCAAGATGTCGGCGCTTGAAGAGGCGGGAGTCCCCGACGGAGAGGTCGAGGAGGTGCAGTGGGTCGATCGCGAAGTAGCACTCGGCCGTCTGACGTATCCATCGGACGTGGCGTTGTTGTCTCAAGCGCTTTCCCAGGGGCCTTCCTCCCGATAGCCGCAATGGTCTGCGTGCGAGACGGGTGTGAGATGCGATCGCTTGAAATGACTCGGGTGTTTCGGTCAGCCTGAGCCCACCTGTCTGCCTTGACATGGCCGGCCCCCTTTACTAGACTCGCCACGAGAGTGACTTTGTGCCTCGCCTTGCAAGGCAGTGCTCTGCAGAGACGCGCCTTCCCTCACGAGCCGTTTTCTCCGGACGAACGTCAACCAGTGGCGCGTTGATCCGTATTCCCCCATCGTTCACCCGAGGGCCCGCCTGTGTATAGTCTGGCTCGCTTTTCCCTGTTGGAAATGACCGAATGCTCTGCCGTGTTGCGTCAGCTTGGCGAGCAATCGAGTTCGCTTCAGGATGCCGCATCGCGAGCGGTGGACTATCTGTTCCGCACCCTCGGCAATCCCGACACAGGCGCTCGCGACTGTGTCCTGGTTCGCTGCTTCAAGACCGTTTCCTACAACCGGTTGAATCCGATGACCCAGCAGAGGGTTCGGGAACAGCTCGGGGGCATCGCTCCGTTCCCCGACCTCAAGTGTTTCACGCTCATGGCCACGGCCGGTGAGGAGGCGGAGTGGAATCAAGTCGAGCGTTCCCATCGCTACCGGGCGATTCCGATGGTCAGCGCCGATTTCGTCAAACAGTTTCCGATGTTTTCCCAGCTGTTGCACCAGTTCGGCCTTTCCTCCAGCTTTGATGTGGCTCCGGAGGGGGAGTGGTTAGTGGATCTGGAGGAGAAGACGTACAACGTATTTTATGTGCCGGACGCGGTGGGGAGCCCCTATGTGCCGGTGCAGGAAGGGTTTGTGCTGAAGTACGGGGTGAAATCGGTGTTGTGTTTCGGTGGGATGTTACCGTCCCGAGATCTCTTCGTCGTGGTTTTATTTTCCAGAACACCGGTGCCCCGTGACACGGCAGCCTTGTGCAAGTCGCTCGCCCTCAGCCTGAAAACGTCGTTGCTGGCTTGCGACGAGACCGTTCCCTTGGAGGCCGGTGTCGATGCGCACTCGTCGTCGGCTCCGGTGTTCGGCGCACCGGAGCAAGGGGCCGGCCTCCGGCATCAGTCCCGCTTGGCGGTGGCCGAACAATTGCTACGGGTCTATGAAAATGCGGTCCGGACGCAATCGGCGGGAATTGCGCAGGCGAAACAGGCCCTTTGGGAGCGCGCTAATGCGCTTGAGCGATCTGAACAGGCGTTGAGTGAGCAAACCAGGATCGTGAACTCCGTCCTGCGGAGTATGGGCGACGGGGTTGTGGTGACCGATGCCGAGGGGCAGCTGGTCGTTGCCAATCCGGCGGTGGAAAGTATTCTGGGCTTTTCGCCCTTTGACATTCCTCTGACGGCATGGGCTGAACGGTATGAGTTTTTTCATGCGGACACGGTGACACCGTTCGGGCAGGATGAGTGGCCGCTGGCGCGCGCGCTGCGAGGCGAAAAAATCGACTGGCTCGAAGTCTACCTACGGGCCTCGCAGGGTATGCCGGGCCGCTGGATCAGCATCAATGCCAGGCCGATCAAGGATGAGGCCGGTGTGCTCTCCGGGACCGTGGTGGTGTTTCACGACATTACGTGGCTCAAGCGGGCGCAGGATGCCTTGTTTGAATCGGAATATCGATTCCGGAGTTTGGTGGAAGGGGCGCGCGATATCATCTTCACGCTCTCGGCGGACATCACGATTACCTCGCTCAACCCGGCTTTTGAGACGGTGACCAACTGGTCGCGTTCGCAATGGATGGGGGAGCCGCTCGTTGCCCTGCTGCATCCCGATGACGCGGGTTTCTGTCAGGATGTGTTGCAGGCGATTCTTGAACGCGGGGCGCCGCTGACCTGTTCGATGCAGATCAGCACGAAGCAGGGCGGGTACGTCACTGGAGAGTTTGTCGGGACTCCGCAAATGCGACAGGGCCGTGTCATCGGGGTCTTGGGCATCATTCGTGATGTGACCGAACGCCGCCGGATCGAGGATGCGCTTCGCGTCAGCGAGGAGCGGTTGCGCTCCATTGTGCAGTCGACGAAAGACGCCATCGTATTGGTCAATGCGCTCATGAAAGTGGCGTTCTGGAACAAGGGTGCTGAAGCGACCTTCGGCTATTCGGCCGAGGAAATCATCGGTCAGCCTGTGACGATGATCATCCCCGAGCGGTACCATGAGGAATTGGAACGGAATGTTCAGCGGGTTCGATTGTTTGAACGGGTGCAGCTGACGAGCAGGACGCTGGAACTCTTCGGCCGTCGGAAAGACGGCGGCGAATTTCCCCTCGAGCTGAGTGTGACCTCCTGGAAGGGGAAATCGGATCTCTTTTTTACGATCATCATGCGCGATATCAGTGAGCGGCGATCGGCGGAAGAGGAACTGGATCGCCTGCATCATCACAACCAAGTCGTTCTCAATTCAGCCGGGGAGGGCATTTACGGGATCGATCGGGACGGGCGGCTGACGTTCGTCAATCCGGCGGCGGCGAAAATGTTCGGCTGGGAGGCGGAGGCATTGATCGGCCAGCCCTTTTCTACGTTGGTTCACCGTCCCGACTTCCGTGAGGGAGCTTCCGGTGAACGCCTCAGTCCCATTGTGGAGACCATTCAGGGCGGGGAGATTCGGGAGGAGGCGGACAGCCGGTTCTGGCGAAGAGACGGAACCAGTTTTCCGGTGGAGTATGTGAGTACGCCGATTCGGGAGCGGGGGGACATCGTCGGGGCGGTCGTCGTATTCAAGGATACGACGGATCGGAAAAGGGCTGAGGAGCAGTTGCAGGACTCATTGCGTCGCCTGCGCAAACTGTCGGGGCGGATGGAGGGGATTCGAGAAGAGGAACGCGGGCGAATTGCACGTGAGTTGCATGATGAATTGGGCGTCGGCCTGACCTGTCTGAAGATCGATCTGTCCCGCCTGGGTGGATTGCTGGGGGAGCGGTTGGAGCCCCGGGATCGCGCAAAGGTCGACGAAAAAATTCGAGGCATGAAGGAGCAGGTGGATAGTACCATCACCTCTGTGCAACGTATCGTGGCGGAGTTGCGCCCCGGCGTGCTCGACGATCTTGGCCTGGTCGCGGCCATCGAATGGCAGTGTCGCGATTTCCAACGCCGCACCGGCGTTGCCTGTCACTGCACCGTCAGTCATGAAGATTTGCGGGTGGACCCGGAACATGCCACCGCGGTTTTTCGGATTTGCCAGGAGGCGCTGACCAACGTGACCCGTCATGCTCAGGCCACGGAGGTTCACGTGCGCTTGGAAGACCAGGGCGGGGGGTTGCTGTTACAGGTCAGCGACAACGGTCGTGGCATTCCATCCGATCGCCTTGCGGATGCCAGGTCGTTCGGCCTGCTGGGGATGCGGGAGCGCGCCGGGCTGCTCGGCGGGGATGTACAGATCGAGACGAAGGAGGGCAGCGGGACGACGATCGCGCTGCAGCTGCCTCGGTAAGACGGAGGACCAGGACATGATGGAGGGCACTATGCGAACAACAGGGACCGTGCGGATACTCGTCGTCGATGATCACCCTTCGTTTCGTCGCGGTGTGAAGGATATTCTGGAAGAAGGATTCGAGGGCGCCAGCATGGCTGAGTGTGGAAATGCGCAGGAGATGCTGGACCATGTTCGCGAGCAGCCCTACGACCTCGTCGTCATGGACATCAGTATGCCGGGACGGAGCGGGCCGGAAGTTTTGAAGGAACTGAAGCAACTGGCGCCGACGCTGCCTGTCTTGATCTTGAGCATGCACCCGGAAGACCAGTATGCCATTCGTATGTTTAAGGCCGGCGCGGCAGGGTATCTCACGAAGGCGAGTGCGCCGGAAGAGCTGGTCCATGCAGCGAAAAAAGTCATGTCGGGCGGGCAGTACGTCAGTGCTTCGGTGGGAGAAGCCTTGGCGTTGACGGTCAGGACCGGGGTCGACAAGTTGGCCCATGAACGGCTGTCGGACCGGGAGTACGAAGTGCTCTGTCTGATTGCTTCCGGACAGACCGTCAGTGACATTGCCGAAAGTATTCATCTCAGCGTGACGACGATCAGTACGTATCGAGCGAGAATTCTGGACAAAATGAATTTGAAAAATAATTCCGAGTTGACGCGCTATGCGTTGCAGCATGGGTTGGTCGTATAAGGGAATGGGGCCGGCTGCCACGCGCATGTCGTTATAACCATGACGTTGAGTCACTGTCTATTTGTGACACAGGAATCGCACCTCTGCCGATAGCATCCTCCTCTTCTCGGGCCTATCCTCATCTTCATGCAGAAGCCGTGGATCTCCACTACGACGACATTGCTTGCGGTCTTTGAGGCTGCGCAGGGACAGGGATCGGCAGAGCGGTCTGGTATTGATCGCCGAACCGGGTCCTTTCGCCCGGGTTGGCCCGGCATCCTCACCGGATTGACCGCCGTGGAAGCCGCGATGTTACAAGACCTCGCCTGGTGGGGTCCTCAAATGGCGCGTCGATTGACACAACTCACAGGCGTTCGAACCACAACCTAAGCCGATCCAGACGTGGGTGAACTGATGGAGCAACCGACTGGTAGAAGCGGACAGCGATCCGGGAAACGACCCACGGTCGCCGTGGTGTACGAAGACGTCACGACCGGCTACAAGTGTGCCGATTGGTTTGCGCTGCACGGGTACCAAGCCACCATGACGTCGGCAGTCCATCACCTGGAGCGCAACCTGAAGGAACTTCGTCCGGATGTGATTGTGGTGAGATTGTCGTCCGCTCCGACGCCGCTGCACAGTACCGTACCCAGACTCAAAATGACCTGCCCGCAAGTGCCGATTATTGCGATGGTGGATCAATCAACGGATGCCCTGGATGGGGTGGCTCCTGATCTGACCAAGGCTTTCGGTGCTGATGTCTTTATGTGTGATTCCCTGGATCCGCCGTCGCCGCCCTCGTAGTACGCCTCCACGCCTGACTTGCTCAGACACCGCCTAGCATAGACAGTGCGACGATGGTCAGCCGTCCCATCGTGCCAGTGTCTCACCAGCTGAAAGGAGTCGAATCGTGGCGAAACCCAAGGTATTTGTTCTCACAGATGATCAGGCAGCCGTTGCCGCCGTGCGCAGCTCGATCGAGAGCGAGTGTGAGGTGTTCGTGGCCGCATGGGATCGGACGGCGGTGGTTCAGATCCACGAACAGGCCCCGTTGGTCGTGCTTCTGGATTTGGGGTCCTCGTCCGATCCCGTTGTCGAGGAGCGTGTGCGGGTTCTGCAGGAAGTGCGACAAACCGGGCATGCCGGAAAGGTCATCGCCTGCACGGAAAGGACGGAGCGCCGCCTCGCCGTCCGCGCGATCCAGTATGGAGCCTACGACGTGTTGTCTAAACCGCTGGATATCACCCTTCTGGCACAACTCATCCGGCGGGCTGCGGGAGTGGCTGATCTGGAGCGAGAGGCCCGAGGCGTCATGGTTGGAGGAGGCCCTGAAGAATTCAGCGGCATGCTCGGCACCAGCGCCAGCATTCACCGTATCTTCGACGCCATACGAAAGGTTTCCACGAACGATGCACCGATCTTGATCACCGGGGAGAGCGGCACCGGTAAGGAGCTGACGGCGCGCGCGATTCACGAGAGAGGGTTACGGCATCAGGGACCGTTCATTCCCATCAACTGCGGGGCGATTCCAGAAAGTTTGCTGGAGTCGGAACTTTTTGGGTACGAACGTGGAGCCTTTACGGGAGCGGTGAGCCAAAAGAAAGGCAAGGTTGAATTCGCTCAAGGGGGGACGCTTTTCCTCGACGAAGTGGGCGAACTCCCGAATGCCTTGCAGGTGAAGTTATTGCGCTTTCTCCAGGACCACACGTTTGAGCGGGTGGGCGGGCATCAGCCGATAGAAATGAACGTGCGAATCATCGCCGCGACGAATGTGAACCTGAAGGAGGCCATTGAAAAAGGAACGTTCCGCGAGGACCTCTATTATCGGCTCGGGGTGGTCCATATCAATGTGCCTCCGCTTCGGGAGCGCGGTGAGGATGTGTCGCTGATGGCCATGGCGTTCCTGCGTCAGGCGGCAGCGCACTATGGTAAACATCTGGAAGGTTTTACCCGCGAAGCGCTGGAGGCGATGCGTGCCTATGCCTGGCCGGGAAATGTGCGTGAACTGTCGAACAGGGCCGGTCGTGCGGTGGTGATGGCGGAAGGCACGCATGTGACTCCGGCGGATCTCGATATCCCGCATGAGGTGGCGCGACCGGACGGTAGCTCGATTTCGCTCAAGGTGAATCAACAGCGGATCGAGACCGATCTGATCATGAAGGCCTTCACGCTGTCGCAGGGCAACTTGAGTCGAGCCGCTCAGGAATTAGGGATTAGCCGTTCGACGTTGTATAGACGGCTGCGTCAGTACGGGATGGACCGGACGCTTGATGCGCGGCGAACCCTCGAGGTGTTCCCGCGCGCCTCGCTGTCAGAGCACTGAGGATATGGCGGCAGGTGGAGCCTGATCGTGGTTGTGTGTGCCGTGTTGAGGCAGCTCTGTCAGTCTCGCCGGTCGAGCGAGCGCGCAGGTGCGTAAAACCGTTGACCGTCGTACGGGTATTTGGTACATACAACAGTCTACGATCACCGCCGACCTTGCTGTTCTCCGAGGCACTGATCCTCATCTCGGCTTGTGGCCCATCCTGTGACAATGGTCCGCGTGAATTGTTTGTTTCACGCATCTCAGGTTGAGAAATCAATGGGCGCAGCCTCGTCGGCGAGGTGCTGAAGGCGCGAAATGGCACGTATGTTTTCGAGGCAGAGTCAATCGATGGTTTCCGATGCACCAGCCCTCTTGAGCCGGCGCGGATTGTTGCGCGCCGCTACGGCCGGGATGGCGCTGGCTGTGGTTCGCCTGGCCCTGCCGTCGGTGACGTGGGCGTCACGGTTACCCGATGGCCGGGTGAGTTTGTACAATCTCCACACCGATGAACGGTTGTCGGTGACGTACCGGGACGAGACAGGCGCGTATGATCAGGACGCGCTCAATGCGCTCAATCATTTTCTGCGTTGCCACCATACGAACGAAACCACCACGATGGATGTGCAGCTCATCGAATTCATCAATCTTGTCCAAAAGCGGGTCGGCGGCCGTCGCGAAGTGCATATCGTATCCGGTTACCGGTCCCCCGAATATAACGCGCAGCTCATCAGAATGGGCACGCGTGCGGCGCGTCACAGTTACCATGTGTCGGGGCAGGCTGTGGATGTGCAGATTCCCGGTGTGCCGCTGCGGACCTTGCGTGAGGTGGCGTTACGGCTCGGTTGTGGCGGGGTGGGATATTACCCGCGTGGCAAGTTTGTCCATCTCGATTCAGGTCCCTTCCGTCACTGGTAACGACCAGTTCTTGCCGTTCCCTTTTCGTTCACGGCGCTTCTCAGAGCATCACCGGATCGCTTGCTCTCGGTGTATAGGTCCGATCACCTGCTGGCATGAGGGGCATTCCTGCTATTCCCATGACCCCATGGCCCCGTCGTGATAGGGTGCTTCTGGATGTCGTCTCTAGCGCATTGCCGTCTGTTTCCCGAGCACGAGCGGAGGCTGCAGGACATGGCGGACTGAGATGGGCCGAAGCGGAAGTGATGGCAACCATGGGGACTGCCGGTGAGGGGGGCTGAATGATGAAGGTATCTAAGGGCGATATCGTTTCAGTCGAGTACACCATTCGCCTGGACGATGACCGTGTGATTGAAACAACCGTTGGTGAGGTGCCGCTGAGCTACACCCATGGGCAGAATGAGATCTTACAGGGACTGGAAGCCGGGCTTGATGGAATGGAGCGTGGAGCGGCCAAGGTCATCACCGTTGAGCCGGTCGATGCCTATGGAGAGATTCACCCCGAGGGATTTTTTGAAGTGCAGCGAGAACGTGTTCCGGCGGAGGCGCAGCGGATCGGAACAAAGTTGGAAACGACGGCTCCGGATGGCCGAGTGGTATTCCCTTATGTCGCCGAGATCAGGCCGGACGTCATTGTGCTTGACCTCAACCACCCGCTTGCCGGACGGACGTTGCGGTTCGATGTGAGAGTGGTGGATATTCAGCGTGGTGAGCGCCAGCTTGTCGCGGGGGGAGCGCGAGGAAGCGAGAAAGAGACTTAACCGACCAGGTCCGGGTTCATGCGGGCCATAGACTGGACCGATGTGGCTTTGATTTCGTTATACACAATGGCGCGGCCGGCCTGACGAAGACGACTGAATATCCCTTCCACCACCACGTAATCACCTTCCCGCACATCTGCTTTTCCGAGGCCTACAACTTTCACCGTTCCTGCGGTGTCCTGCAGGAGAAATCCGAATGCCGGGTGACCGTCACGATTGGTGGCGAGCTGAAAACTGCTTACGCGCCCGCTGACGGTGACGACTTGATGATCATAGTGATCGGGGTGGGCCAGGAGTTCTGTGACTTCGACTAAGGCTGCGGCATATGGGACACCGACCGGCAATGCCCAAGCCATCATCGTCAACGTACCGAGCAGACACAGGGTGCCAATGGCGGTAGGCCGGAAAGACCGTCTGTCTCTACGTTGCAGCATGATAGTTGGATTATACAAAATTCACTCCAGGCTGAGAAGGAGGACGTGAAAAAACTTTTCTGAACAACTGGGACGATGCGCAACCAGTGTCGTAAGCAGGCGCCGGCGCGCTGCCAGAGCACGCGACTATCGCCGCAGATCGTCGTGCAACTCACCCATAAAGCTTGTCAGCACATGCTGTTTCATCTGCCCGACTTCTTCCACGACCGGTTGGGCGGCTTCATCGGGCAGTGCCAAGGATTCCTTGCTGATCGGGGTCGTACGGGTCACCATTTCCTGCTCGAGCGCATCCGGGCTGGTATCGATTTCGGACAGTACTGCCATCAGGCGTTGCAGGCCGAAGAGCGAGCGGGTATTTTCAGAATGGACGGCATTCGAACTGGCGCCATGAACGAGTGACAGCCAGAATTTCCCTTCGAGATCCTCCCCCAGGGTGCCCCACGCGAAGGTTCGAAGCTTCTCCACGAGCGCATCTTCGGTCCGCTCTAACCCGTCATACTGCGCAATGGATCGCTCCACCGGTCGTTCCCCCAGCACGGCGAGGGTTTCTTTCCAGAGGTCAAGTGGCGCAGTCGCCGGAAGGTCCTTTGCCGACGACCGTTGGAGAGAATTTTGAACGGCCTGAAGGTACTGGTGGAGATGTTTGACCTTCCTTGCGGCGAGACTTCCGGCCGGAATGCCCCAGATATGCCCGATTTCGTGATCCTGCAAGGGCGCGGCATTAATCGATTTCCATTCCCGTTCCGAGAGTTCGAACCGTTTCCGGTACTTGTCCAGCAAGCGCAGCTGCGTCTGGACCTCAAGGCCGAGCCGGGCTTCCTGGTACGCTTCGGCAGAAATGTCGTCTTCATCCCATCGACGGTTCAAGAGCCGGATCGCCGGCTTGGGAACTGCAGCACGGGCCTCTTGTTTGAGGGCAGTCACAGCTGCAGCGTCCACCTTATACTGTGTGAGCAACAGGTCCGACCCGGCGCGAATCAACCCCTCGGCGAGCGTGATCATGCGCTTCATGGCTTCCATCTGGAGCCAGAGCCGTTCTCGTCGCAACCGGACCCGGCGGCGATATTCGTCGCGGCGGCTCGTCACATCGCGCAGCGCGTCCTGTTTCACAACTTGGTGGATCGGTTTCGAGCCCGCGACGCAACGTGGATCGGGCCGATCAGCCGCGATGTGGGTGATTTCCTCCTCCGTGATATCGAAATGCTGCAACAGCAGCAGCTTGAGCATGATGCGGCCCTGAATCGGGGCCTGCTCGATGGTCGAGGCGATCAGTTCTGGGGTGAGCAAAGCGGTCATAGTGTGGCCCCTCGTGCGACGTAAAAGGTTCGCTCAGGCCGTGCCCTGATGGCTGTTTTCAAGGTAGACCGCGACATATTCACGGATTTCCTGGATGCTGCCGTTCGCAAACAACTCACGAGGAATCTCGACCCGCACCAGCTTGGCAGGGTCGACGCCCCGGTCGATGGCATATTCTTCGTCGATATACAGAGTCACGGAACCGTCAGGAAAGCGGATGGCATAGACCGCGCTGTTTTCGGCCATGGAGGCTGCTCCGTCTGATGTTGTGGAACGGTATGGCTATTACAGGTAACACAGCCCCAGCCCGAGTGTCAAAACGCGTCGGGGGTTCGAACAGGGGTGTTCAGAGCCGGAAGACCCGTCTCCGTGCGATCACATAAGTCGTAAAGACAATGAGGGCGATGAGGAGTGTGTTCCGGATCCGGCCGGGGCCAAAGCAGGTCAGATTGACGAGGGCATTGGTGGTGCCGTAAGCGGCATAGACCAGATAGATCAGGAGGGACCATTTCTTGATTCGTAAGAAGCCATACCCGACCAGGGTATGGAGAAACGGTGACAGCGCTTTGGTGATGAACCCGGCCGAGCCGTCCAGCCTGGTACAAAAAAACGGCAGCAGGTAATCGGGATTTCTTGCGATCAAGAGGGCATCGTTCCCAGCACTGACCAGAAAGAGAAGTCCGAGAAACCGGATATCGTGTCCCTGCGCCCAGGCGGTGCGGGTGCTGCGAGCAAGGTCCGAACCGCTCTCGGGCGGCCCAAGTGCGGCGTCGTAGCTCTGCAGGGCCCACCAGGGAAGGGCCAACAGCATAAAGAAAAAGACTTCGGCGGCTCGACCGGAGGCACGCCCGAGCGCCAGGCTCAGGAGGATCAGGAGAATGGTGACCAGGCCGTAGAAGAGTCCTGCCCCACATCGTCCCCGAATGAGTTGTCCGAGCCCGGGGAGTAGGGCTGAGTAGACAGCTGCGGCCCGATCCGGGATAGCGTAAGAAAGGGCGTGGGTGGACATTGATCGAGAACGCGTGAGATCAGACGACGTGTCGGGATAGAAACGGCACGGCCTTCGATCAAGGGATCGAAGGCCGTGTCCACAGACTGCTGCTCAACCGTTGTTAGCCGCCTAGGGTGTCCAAGGCTTCTTTCAGGCTCTTACGGATGCAGGTGAAGATTGGGGTGTCGCGCAGAGTGTACCGGCTGCCTTCGGTTTCCCGGAGCGCCATGACGAGGTCCAGGAAGTCTTCCGGCTTGTCGCTCTCGAAGGCCACAACCCATTCCTGATCGTCGAGGCCGAAGGAGTAGGTGGTGTTGAGCTTGACCGAGGGGAAGCGATGGCCGACTTCAATGTGTTCGTCCATCATGCCCTGCCGCGCCGCCTTGGTGAGGAGGAACCATTCGCGGGTTTTCACGAACGGATAGACGAAAATGTACTTGGCTTTGCCGGGGACCACGGTGAGGCGCTTGCTTTCCTGGTTCTCATGCGTGTGGTGGTCGACATAAATTGAACGTTTGGTGATCGCGAGGTACGAATAGGGATTGTACAGATACTTGCCCAATCCGGATGCCATGATCTTCGTGCTCATTTCCTGGAACAGTTCAAGCTCGTAGCTGATGCGCCAGAGCATCAGATCACAGTCGCCTCGAATACCCACCGTGGTGTATGCGATGACGAGCACTTTTCCCTGATACTCTTCGACGGCACGGAGAAACTCCTGCTTTCCGCGTGTGCGTTCATCTTCAGGAAGCCGACGCCATGCGGGATCGATCTTATAGAAGGTAAAATTGACGTATTGACGGCGGGGTGCTTGTTCGGGGCTGGACATGACGAACCCTCCAGGCAACTTCTTGATAATGTAAAAGAATAAGAGTTAGCTCTTTAGCATTTCGTCTCTGGGGCTGTCAACAGAGTCCGGGGTGCGCGGGGCTCGAATTGACAGGCCCACATCGATCTGATACTGCCTGCATACGATGCGCGGCGTTCGAAGATTGCCGGCCGGATTCTGGCTCGTGGGAAGCCTCTTCGTGGTCCTGTGGGGGAGCACCGTCTCCTCATATGCCATCGAGGTGCAGCCGACCACCGAACAAATTCAGGCGCAGGTGGAGCGTGGAAAGCTGGCTGCCGGCCAAGGTGTCTCTCCGGATCAGCTGCACGCCTGGTTCGGTGCGACCGAAGACCTTGCCCCGCGCGGTTTCATCATGACGAAGCTGGGAAGCCTGTTGGTGATGGCCAATCACCTTGCCCTGCGCGCGTTGTCGCCGACCGAACAGGATATTGCCCAGGTACTGGCAAACGAGCATGTGCTGGTCAATGTGGTGTTGTACGGAGACCGTGTCAATTTTGCCGCCGACAGTTACATTGTGCTGGAGCAGGCCGGTCGGACGGTGAAGCCCTCCACCGTTCGATTTGACGCCAGGGGCGATCGCACGACGGCGTGGCCGCAGCAGCCTGCCTACCGTGCGAAGGTGATCGCGCAATTCGCCTACGCGGAACTCGATCCACGTGCGAAGACGACGCTCACGGTATTTCCTTCACGCGGAGGCCAGGTCAGTTTCGAACTGGACTTCTCGCGGATCGAATAGTATCAGTCCCTCTCCATCGCTCTGCCCATCGCAAAGGTGTATCCCGCATGAGTAAGACCAAAACCTGGACGGCTGAAACCATCGCCGTCGGATCGGAGTTGCTGCTCGGCGGCCGCCTCGACACGAATTCACTCTTCATTGCCGATCGTCTCGCCGCCTGCGGAATTGAGCTTCGATATAAGACCACGGTCGGCGACGACCTGTCCGACATCGTGGCTGTGTTGAAGACGGCGTTACGGCGCGCCCGCGTGGTGATTCTCACCGGTGGGTTGGGGCCGACGATCGACGACCTCACGCGGGAAGCCGTGGCGCAAGCGACGGGCCACCGCTTGAGCCGGCGCAAGGCTGCCCTGGATGGGATGATCGCACGGCTGGTCGAATGGGGGCGAACTCCGACCACCACGCAGTTTCGCCAGGCCATGATTCCCGCCCGTGCGGAGATTCTCTTCAATCTGGTCGGAACGGCGCCGGGGTTTTCGCTTGTCTGGAAGGGTACGTTTCTCGCCGCCTTGCCCGGGGTGCCGCGTGAGATGGAACCGATGGTGCGTGATGGCGTGTTGCCGCAGTTGCAGGCGTGGATGCGCACACAGAAGAGGCTCAGCGCGTCGCCCATGATCCGGAGGGTGCTCCACACGTCCGGTGTGCCGGAATCAATCGTGGACCAGGCCCTGGTCGGGCTTGTTCCCAAAGGTTGCACGATTCAACTCGGCATCTATGCTTCCCCAATGGAAGTCATGGTGTCGCTGACGGGACCGGCTGGAGCGGAGGGGGCTGTCACCATCGAGCAGTTGTTGAAGGAAGCCAAGGCGCGGCTCGGTGACATCGTTTATGGAGAAGAAGATGAGACCATGGAATCGGTGGTCGGTCGATTGCTCAACGAGCAGCAGTTGACGCTTGCCGTTGCCGAATCCTGTACCGGTGGACTGATCGGCCATCGGCTGACGCAGGTGCCGGGCGCATCGACATATGTTGATCGAGTGGCCGTCACCTATAGCAATCGTGCCAAGGTTGAGATGTTGGGTGTGCCGTCAGGACTGCTCGAACGGCATGGGGCGGTCAGCGCAGACGTGGCCGCCGCGATGGCGCGGGGCATTCGTGAGCGGAGCGGCGCCTCCGTCGGCGTGAGCGTGACCGGCATCGCCGGGCCCGGTGGCGCGACCGAGAGCAAGCCGGTGGGCCTGGTCTATGTGGGGCTTGACGGCGGGCCGGGCGAGGCGATGACGAAAGAGTTTCGTTTTCACGGCGGTGACCGTACGGTGATCAAGCAACGGTCCTCGCAGGCGGCGCTCGATCTGCTTCGTCGCTGGTTGATCAAGAAGGGGTGCTAATGGTCCGGGCATTCCTGGCCATCGAGTTGCCACAGGAATTGCGCACGACGCTCGCCGCCATTGAGCAGGACATGAAGCGACAACTCGAACGAACGGTCGATCGCCACGTGAGGATCAGCTGGGTTCGGCCGGATTCGATGCACCTCACCCTCAGATTTCTCGGCGACACAGCCGACGAATCGATTGAGCCGCTTCGGGTAGCCATCGAAGAGTCCATGTCAGCGCATCAGGCGATTCCTATTCCTCTCGAACGACTGGGTACGTTTCCGCGCCCGCAGGCACCACGGGTGCTGTGGGTGGGACCCTCAGGGAGTTGGGAGCAGGGCCGTGAGGCGCAACGGCTCACAGGCCTCCATCGTGCGGTGGAGGCCTGTTGCCGGGCAGCGAACTTCGCGCCGGAAGAGCGGCCATTCAGTCCGCATTTGACGCTCGCGCGGATCAAGGAAGGGGAGCGGCAGGTCGGACAGGCGCTGGCTCAGAACGGGTTGTTGGAGCGGCCGGTGGCGATCGGCATGTTGCCGGTCGAGGCAATCGTCCTCATGAAAAGTGAACTGCGTCCCACCGGCTCGGTCTATACGAAACTCTGGGAATGTTCACTGGCCCCTTTTGCGACGTAAGAACCGTAACGCCCTCCCAACTTTGCCGGAAGCGGCATCATGCTTGGGTCGCCCCGCCACTATTGCTAGGCCGGGCCGTCAGCAGGAACGGTCGAGTGCGTCGTTTCTGATTCATGAACAGTCTGGGCATGGAAGTTTTCCGACGCCCAAGGCCCGGAATGGTATGATGATCGGTGATAAACTACGAGCCCATACGCAACGCAATCTACTACCGGTCCGGCGGGAGTCCAGCAAGTCGCCTCAAGCATGTACAGCATGCAGATCTAGAAAGTTGATCTATTCAATATGCCTCCGTTCAAGCTCGAAGCTCCATTCAAACCCTGTGGTGATCAGGGGCAAGCCATTGAGAAGCTGTCATCCGGAATCCTGGCCGGGAAGCAGCATCAGGCGTTGCTCGGGGTCACCGGCTCCGGCAAGACCTTCACGATGGCCAATGTCGTTGAACGCGTCCAGAAGCCGACCCTCGTCCTCGTGCATAACAAAACTCTGGCCGGCCAGCTGTATCAGGAATTCAAGCAGTTCTTCCCTCACAATGCCGTCGAGTACTTCATCAGTTATTACGATTATTACCAACCCGAAGCCTACATCCCGCAGAGCGACACCTACATTGCCAAGGATGCCTCGATCAACGATGCGATCGATCAGATGCGTCACGCGGCGACGACATCCTTGCTGCAGCGCAACGATGTGCTGATCGTGTCCTCGGTCTCCTGCATCTACGGCCTTGGATCGCCGGAGGTGTACCACGACATGTTGGTCTATCTGGAAGAGGGGATGGAGACGCGGCGTGAAAAGATTCTAGCGAAGCTGGTCGACATTCAGTATGCGCGCAACGACGTGGATTTTCACCGCGGCACCTTTCGCGCACGCGGCGATGTCATCGAGATTTTTCCAGCCTCGTCGGAAGCGAAATCGGTGCGTATCGAATTGTTCGGCGATGTGGTGGACGCCATTCATGAGATCGATCCGTTGACCGGTAAATCGCTGGGCAAATTACCGAAGATTGCCATTTACCCGAATACTCACTATCTTATTGCGCCGGACCGGTATGAACGGGCGATCACGGGCATCGAAGAAGAATTGGACGCCCGCGTGGCGGCATTCAAGAAGAACGGTCAGTTGTTGGAAGCGCAACGGATCGAGCAGCGCACCAAGTTCGATCTCGAAATGATCCGTGCCATGGGGTATTGCCACGGAATCGAGAACTATTCGCGCCACTTGAGTGGTCGCGCGCCGGGCGATCCGCCCCCGACCCTTTTGGATTATTTCCCCAAAGACTTCCTGTTGATCATCGACGAATCGCACGCGTCGGTGCCGCAGGTCGGCGGCATGTACGAAGGCGACTTTTCGCGCAAACGGACGCTCGTGGATTATGGATTCCGGCTGCCGTCCGCGGTCGATAATCGTCCGCTGAAGTTTGCCGAGTTCGAGCGGATGCTGAAGCAAGTGATCTACGTCTCGGCGACGCCCGGTCCCTATGAGCTGGAGCATGCCAAGGGTGAGGTCATCGAGCAGATCATTCGCCCGACGGGACTGATGGATCCCCTCATCGATGTGCGATCGGCGAAGGGGCAGGTCGACAATCTGCTGGCCGAAGTGCGGACGGAGGCGGCGAAGGGACATCGGGTGCTGGTGACGACCCTCACCAAGCGAATGGCCGAAGACCTCACGGAGTATTATCACGACCTCGGCGTGAAGGTGCGCTATCTTCACTCCGACATTAAGACGCTGGAACGCGCGGAGATTATTCGCGATCTCCGGCGGGGGGTGTTCGATGTGCTGGTCGGGATCAACCTGTTACGGGAAGGGCTCGACCTTCCCGAGGTCAGTTTAGTGGCGATCTTGGACGCGGATAAGGAGGGCTACCTCCGGTCGCATCGGTCGCTGATTCAGACGGCGGGCCGCGCCGCTAGAAATCTGGATGGGCGCGTGATTTTTTACGGTGATACGATCACGGATTCCATGCGGCGGGCCATGGACGAGACGGCGCGCCGGCGTCATATCCAGGAAGCCTATAATGAGGCCCATGGCATCACCCCCGAGAGCATCAAGAAGCAGATTCCCCTGCTGGACTATGCAACGGGTGGCGGGAATGCGGGGCAACTCGAACTGGCGGCGGAGTCAGTAGGCGATTATGCAACGACGGGCGACACGGAGCAGTTGATTCGCCGTCTTGAGGTTGAGATGAAGGCGGCAGCCAAGAAATTGGAGTTTGAGCGGGCGGCGGAGTTACGGAATCGGATTCGAACGTTGAGGTTGAAGGCGTTGGAATTGGCGCAATAGTGAAGGCGGCTACTGTCCCTCCTGCGCCGGAAATTCTGTTACATCTGTTTGTAGAGATAGGCCCCGAGAAACATCCCCAACACGCTGAGCAGGCTCACCTTGATGCTGAAGCCGAACGTCAGTTTGAGGAGGACCAGATCGACGGTGAGTGGCGGGTTGATTCCGGGAGAGAAATTACTGGCAAAGATGTTTTGAATGGCGCCATTCGGGGCCATGACGCGAAGTATTTCCCCGAAAATCCCGCCCAGCATTCCGCCGATCAGGATAAAGATCAGCAGCACGCCGATCGATTTTCTCATCCGATATCTCTCCTAGTTCCCGCTGGTCGGGGTGCATGTGCCGACTTGAGGCACCATATCGGAAGCGGAAAATGATGTCAACAAAATGCATGCCAGACGCCGCGGTGGATGCATGTGGCTGATTGCAAAGCACCTCTTCTGGAGATCGGTGGGAGAATAGAGGGCACCCTCGGCGCTCGAGGGTGAAGCAGGGAGAACGCTCGACAGTATTTCTGGTGCAACTAAGTCTGGCGCCGTGTGTCACGTGTATCAACAGTGGTGCATTGGAACGGTCCGAGGGCATCGCTTGAATCCCTGCCGAATATCTTGACTTCACGCACACCCCTTCTATAGACTGCCCGATGCTATTTTTTGTGATGTTTTTCCAGGCGATCGGAGCTCTGGCTCGACCCCGGCTTCGATGGCCTTTTTGTTTGGTGATTCGTGCTTGATGCGTTGAGTGAAAAGTTCGAACGAATCCTCAAGAAGCTTCGTGGGCAGGGTGTGCTCACCGAAGACAATATTGCTGAGGCGTTGAAGGAAGTCCGCCTCGCGTTGCTTGAGGCGGACGTCAACTTTAAGGTCGTCAAGGATTTCCTTGACCGCGTTCGCGAGAAGGCGGTCGGGCAGGAAGTTCTGAAAAGCCTGACCCCCGGGCACCAGGTCGTCAAAGTTGTCTGGGACGAGCTCCGCGGCATGATGGGCGGTGAGCGGTCCGGTATCAGTCTCGCCTCCAGACCCCCGACCATTATTATGATGGTTGGGTTGCAGGGAGCCGGGAAAACGACCACGTCCGGCAAACTCGCCCGCTTGTTTAAGAGCCAGGGGAAGCGCGTGTTACTCGTGGCGGCCGACCCGCGTCGTCCTGCCGCAGGTGACCAGTTGGCCAGCCTCGGGCATGATCTTGGAATCGATGTGCATCGATTCGATCAGATCGATGCCTCACGCGCCGATGTGGTGCGTATCTGCCAGCGCGGGGTGGAACGCGGTCAAGAGCAGGGCTACGATCTGATTGTGCTCGATACCGGCGGCCGGTTGCATGTCGATGATGAGTTGATGGCCGAACTCGTGGCGGTCAAGCAGGCTGTGAACCCCCACGAAGTGCTGCTGGTTGCCGATGCCATGACCGGCCAGGATGCGGTCAATATGGCCGGTCAGTTCGATCAGCAGGTCGGCCTCACCGGTGTCATCCTGACTAAAGTCGAGGGCGACGCGCGTGGTGGCGCCGTGCTGTCGATCCGGGCCGTGACCGGCAAGCCGATTAAGTTTCTCGGCATGGGGGAAAAGCTCGATGCCCTGGAGCCGTTCCATCCTGACCGGATGGCGTCACGGATCCTCGGGATGGGTGATGTGCTTTCGTTGATCGAGAAGGCGCAGGAGACGTTTTCACGGGAAGAGGCCGAAGCGGCACAAAAGAAGCTGACCAGCAGCACCTTTACGCTGGAGGATTTCCGGTCACAACTCGGGCAGATGAATCGGTTGGGGTCGTTCGAGCAGATTCTGGGAATGCTGCCCGGCGGCCAAAAGTTGAAAGATCTTGCGAACAGCGGATTGCCCGAAAAAGAAATGAAGCGGGTTGCGGCCATGATCGACTCCATGACCACGCGTGAGCGGCGCGACCATACGCTGATCAACGGGAGCCGGAAGAAGCGGATTGCGCGTGGGAGCGGAACGAGTGTGCAGGAGGTCAACCGCCTGATCAAGCAATTCCTGCAGGCCAGGAAAATTGCCAAGGTCATGTCGGCTGGCGCGGGAGGCCGGCGTCAGTTGGCCCAAATGCTCCGAGGCATGTAGCAGGCCACGAGTGTTTCGAGTGTGCATCGATTCGAGGTGAAGAAGAGAGTCCTAACCGAGCGGACACAGTCTAGGGCTGAACGCTCATTACTCTGAGGAGGTTCTAGTGGCGGTTCATTTACGATTGGCACGGACAGGGCGACATAAGCGGCCGATGTATCGGGTTATTGCGGCCGATTCACGGAAACCGCGCGACGGGCGCTTTTTGGAGATTCTCGGGATTTTCGATCCGCTCAAGAACCCGGCGGTGCCGGTGTTGAAGTCGGAACGGGTGCTGTCATGGTTGCGGCATGGCGCCCAGCCCACTGTGACCGTTCGGACTCTGCTGAAGCGGCATGGGGTCTGGAAAGAGTTCGAGACCGAGAAGTCCGCAAAGGCGGAGAAGACCGAAAAGACCGAGAAGAGCGCAAAGAGCAAGAAGTAGCCGGCATCACATGGCGACGCTCGATCAAGCAGAGCTGGTGACCATTGGAAGGATCGAGCGATCGTTCGGGGTTCGAGGCGAGGCGCGCGTGCGTTCCCTCACAGATGTGCCTGGACGGTTCGAGTCCCTTGGGCAGGTCACGATTGTCGGGCCTGTCGGGAAGACGCTCGACACCCGTGTGACCCACGTGCGGCCAGGCGGGCCGACGTGGATTATGGGGTTCGAGGCGTTTACGACCCCTGAGCAGGTCGCCGAGTTTCGTGGAGCCTTCATTCAAGTTCCCCGCGGAGACTCGCCGGCGCTGCCGGCCGATCAATACTATCAATGTGATTTGATCGGGATGGTCGTGCAGGATGAAGCCGGAACCGTACTGGGCTGTTTGGAAGAGGTCGTGTCTATGTCCGGCAACCAGAACTTTCTGGTGCGTCACGACGGGAAAGAAATGCTGATTCCTGCGGCGAAACAAGTCGTGGTTGCGGTCGACGTAGTGGGGCGGGTCATGACGGTGCGGCTGCCGGAAGGGTTTGGAGATCTGTAAGATGCGGTGTGCCGTTCTGACATTATTTCCGGATATGGTGGCTCCGGTGCTTGGCCAGAGTATCCTTAAGCGCGCCCAGGAAAAGGGGTTGCTGGAGGTCTCTGTGCAGAACCTGCGTGACCATACCTTCGACCGGCATAAGACCGCAGATGATGTGCCGTATGGCGGGGGAGCCGGAATGGTCATGAAGGCCGAACCGGTGCTTCAGGCTGTCGATGCGCTGCGGGCCCATTATCAGGCTTCTCATCCGGAGACGACGTTGCGGGTGATTATTCCGTCTCCGCAAGGGCGGCCCTTTACGCAGGAACTCGCACAGTCCCTGGCGCAGGATGAACGGGTAGTGGTGTTTGTGTGTGGGCACTATGAGGGGATGGATGAGCGCGTCAGGCTGGCGCTGCACCCCGAAGAAATCTCCGTCGGCGATTATGTGTTGACCGGAGGGGAGCTGCCGGCGTTGGTGATGATCGATGCGGCGGCGCGCCTGGTCCCTGGCGTGTTGGGCGATGCGGCGTCGGCGGCCGAGGAATCGTTTACCGAGGGATTGTTGGAGTATCCGCACTACACCAGACCGGCGGAGGTGCGCGGGATGGCGGTTCCGGAGGTACTGGTATCGGGTCACCATGAGGCGATCCGGTTGTGGCGCCGGAAGGAAGCGTTGCGGAACACCTATCTGAAGCGGCCGGATCTCCTGCGGGATCGCGAGCTTGGATCGGAAGATCGACGGTTGTTAAGCGAAGTGATGCAAGAGAGTCTTGTACAGGTACCTGTTCGTTGAGAGGAGGAGAAGGACTATGAATCGGCTAGAACGGATCCAACGATCCTTAACCAAGAAGACGACGCCCAAGTTCGAGATCGGGGATACTGTTCGTGTCCACGTGAAGGTGGTCGAGGGTGAAAAAGAGCGTATCCAGGTGTATGAGGGGACGGTCATCGCCAGGAAAGGCACGCTCAATAGCGAAACCTTCACTGTGCGCAAGCTGTCCTACAACGTCGGCGTTGAGCGGACCTTCCCCATCCACTCGCCCAATGTGGCCAAGGTTGATGTCGTCCGTCAGGGTCGTGTTCGCCGGGCCAAGCTCTATTATTTGCGCACCAAGAAGGGCAAGTTTGCCAAGGTGGAAGATCGCGAGTTTAAGGTCGAGAGCAAGGCGCAAACCGCGGCCAAGCGTGAGGCGGCAGCAGCAGTCACGGCTGCTAAGGCCTGATCGATCAGTTGTGCTGTGTTCCGCTTGAGACCAGGACAGAGGCGCACGTTTGGCTGGTTCTTCGAACCCGACGACAGGGGGCCCCACCGAGGAGTTTGAGGTGGAGGCTCGGTGTCGCGGGTACCGGCATATAGCCGGGCTCGATGAGGCCGGGCGTGGGCCTCTCGCCGGTCCTGTCGTAGCGGCTGCCGTGCTGTTGCCGCGTGGATGCCGCCTGCCCGGACTCAACGATTCGAAGCAGGTCGGCGAGTCAGACCGAGTTCGATTGTTCGCCGAAATCGTTCGCCGGGCAACCGGCGTCGGCATCGGAGCTGCGACGGAGGCGGAGATCGATCGGTTGAATATCCTTCAAGCAACCCGGTTGGCGATGCGTCGTGCTCTGCAGGCATTACCGCTTCAACCGGACTTTTTGTTGTTGGATGCGGTCACTCTTTCCGGGCTCTCAGTTCCTCAACGTTCTATCATCAAGGGCGATGGCCTCTCCTGCTCCATTGCGGCCGCCTCGATCATCGCCAAGGTGACGCGCGACCGTTTGATGGTTGAGTACCACCGTTGGTATCCCCAATATAATTTTGCCGAGCATAAAGGTTACGGGACTCCGGAGCATCTCCGTCTGCTCCGGGAGCACGGGCCCTGTGCGATTCATCGCCGGAGTTTTGCGCCTGTGCAGCAGCTCTGTGTCGGCGATGCTCGAAAATTGTGTTCCTCTGTCGACCAGTCTGAGAGCCCGCTGGACCGATGCGCGACCGACGCCGATTGGTAGGGGATGAAGGAGAGGGGCGAGCCGAGGCCTATCTGCGCCGACAGGGGTTTCGAATCCTTGGACGGAATGTGCGCTCTCCATCGGGTGAACTCGACCTGGTTGCCGATGACCAGGGGGTGCTGGTGTTCGTCGAGGTGAAACGGCGACGGTCTGGGACCTACGGTGGTGCGATTGAAGCGGTGGATGCGCGCAAACGTGCCAAATTGATTCAGCTTGCGGCGCAGTATCTGGCGCAACACCGGATTCATGATCGTGCGTGCCGATTTGATGTCGTCTTGATACAGGATGATTCCGGGACGACTGAACCCGTGCAGCATATTGCGAATGCATTCGACGTCGCGGGGGATGATCTGCGATGGTAGGATGGGAATCGCGCTCCTGATTCATCCAGTCACTGTGTGTCGTGCCGGGCGGCAGGGGCCCGAGAGGTCACTCCGGTCCGGCGGCTGCTCTTGTCACCATCCATGATTCAACTTTTTCACGTCTCAAAATATTACGACCGCCGTTTGGCGCTGTCCGATGTGACCCTTGAAATCGAGAAGGGCGAGTTCGTGCTCTTGATGGGACCGAGCGGCGCCGGAAAATCGACCTTGTTGAAATTGCTGATCGGCGCAGAGCGCCCTGAGGAAGGACAGATCCTGGTGCAGGGCCGTAGTTTGTCGAAATTGCGATCGTCTGAAATTCCCTTACTGCGTCGAAAGATCGGTGTGGTGCTGCAGGATTTCCGCCTGCTGCCAAAGAAAACCGTATTCGACAATGTGTCGTTGCCCTTGTTGGTGCAGGGGGCCTCGACTGTCGAAATCAGGCGGAAAGTGACGGACGCATTACGGTCGGTTGGGCTGGATCACAAGAAGGATCTCTTTCCCCCCGGCCTCTCTACCGGCGAGCAGCAACGGATTTGCATCGCTCGCGCGATCGTCAACGGGCCGATCATGCTGTTGGCCGATGAACCGACGGGGAATCTGGATCCGGAGCTGACCAGCGAAATCATCGAACTGTTCAAGTCGATCAACGCCCGGGGCACGACCATCATCGTGGCGACGCACGATCCCAATGTCTTGGCCCAGGTTAATCGCCGGGTGATCACATTGGACCAGGGCAAGGTGGTCTCGCAGGAACAGGTGTGCTCGTGAGGCGGTTGTTGTACCTGCTGCGGGAAGCGGTCGCCAATGTGTTGACCAATCGAACGACCACGGTGGTCGCGGTGGCTACCACGGCCTTCACGTTTGCCTGCGTCGGCGTGTTTTTGTTGTTGTATGTCAATTTGAGGACCATGGCCTCGTCGCTTGAGCAGGACATCCAGGTTATGGTGTACCTGCAGGACGACCTGACGGAGCAGACGAGAAACGAAATCGAACTGCAACTGAAGGCCGATCGTGCCGTCGGGTCGTTGACCTTCGTGTCCAAGGAACGGGCGTTGGCTGATTTCCAGAGTCAGTTTCCGGCCGAGTCCCATCTGCTGCAGGGGCTCGGGCAGAACCCGCTGCCGGCCTCATTTGTCGTGACGCTTGCGGTGGAGTCCCGTTCATCGGATGCGATGCGGCGGTGGGCCAATCGCACCCAGTCGATCCCGGGAGTTGTGCAGGTGCAATACAATCAGGAATGGGTCGAGGCCTTGGCCGGCATTGTCCGGTATATCGAGGTGGCTGCCATCATTGTCGGCCTCATTTTATCGGCGGCGTCGGTCACGATCATCGCGAACACAATCCGCCTGGCGCTGTATTCACGCCGGGAGGAAATTGAAATTCTGGGGTTGATCGGGGCGAGTACGACTTTTATCCGTGTGCCCTATTTGCTCGAAGGTGCGGCGCTCGGGTTGCTCGGCAGTGCTCTCTCGCTGGTAATCCTCAAAGCCGGGTTTGAGTTGTTCCGCCATGAAATCCGGTCTGCCAGCCGGTTTCTGGGCGTGGACACGCTGCTGACATTTTTCCCCTTCCAAATGTGTGTGGTGCTTGTCTGTGTGGGGCTCTTTCTCGGTTGTGCCGGCAGTTTTCTCTCGCTGCTCCGATTCGGAGAGGGACGGGCATGAAGTGGGCGCGATGGGGATGTGTTGTGGTGGCTGCTCATCTGGTCTTGTGGACTGTCCCTGCCTGGGCGGAGCGCAAGGACTCGTACGCGGACAAGATCGAGCAAGAAAAGAAAACGCTGGAAAAGTTGCGCGGCACGATTGTCGAGAAACGTAAGAAGGCGGACGAGGCGGAAAAGAAACGCGAGTCGGTCCTGCAGGGATTGCAGTCCTTGGACGAACGTCTGGTTCGTTACCGGCAGGAACACCAGGACGTCGTGAAGAAGCTCAAAAAGAAGGATGTGGAAATCGAGCAGATGAGCGTGCAGCTGAGCCGGCTGTCCGAACGCATCGATGAACGGCAGGATGCCATCGCTGCTCGCTTGCGGGTTCAATATGTCGAGGGGCGGTTTTGGCACCTGAGAACGCTCCTGGCGGCCAGTTCTTCCGGAGACTTTCAGCGGCGGTTTCGATATCTCTCGGCCGTGACGCAGCGAGAGTATGAGATCATGGAAACCTACCGGAAAGATGCCGAGCGGATCGCCGAGGTCGAGCGGAGTCGAGAAGAGGCACGCCAGGGCATCCTGGCCTACAAGGCCAGCACCGAGGAAAAGCTGGCTCAGATCCAAGGGTTGAAAAAACAGAAACGGGTGTATCTCGCTAAAATCACTCAAGAAAAGGAATCGCATGATCGGGCCGTAGAGGAACTGGAGCGGTCTGCCAACCGGGTCGACAGCTTGCTGAAGGAACTGGAAACCAGACGTCGGGCAGCGCTGGCGACTCGTCCACCCTCCGCGACAGGAGGCCTTCGCGCATTACGTGGGACGCTCCTATGGCCGACCGAAGGGCAAGTGGTGTCCTACTTCGGCCGGCAGAAGCATCCGACCTTCAATACCTATATCCAGCGAAAAGGGATTGAGATTCGCGCTGCGGAAGGGAGTAATATACGGTCGGTGCTTGCAGGCCAGGTTGTCTACGCGGACTGGTTGAAAGGCTACGGACTCGTTATAATCATGGATCATGCAAACGGAGTTTTTTCGTTGTATGCCCATGCGTCGAAAATATTGACGGCGGTCGGGGCCCGGATCGAAGCCGGAGAAGCGATCGGTGAAACGGGCGACACGGGCATGACGGGTGAGAATACGCTCTATTTTGAGTTGCGCGAGGGGGCAGAGCCGGTGGATCCCCTCGTGTGGCTGTCGAAGCGATAGGCCTCGGAAGGAAGGAAACCTACGTTATGGAACAGCGGCGAAGCCGACGGTGGTTATATCTTTTGCTGATGGTGACGGTAGCCCTGGGTATCGGCATTGTGCTGGAAAAGGGATTGGAACGGACCGGCCACGCCTCCGAGACCTATGAAGAGCTGCGGACCTTCTCCGAGGTCTTGACGCAGGTGCAGAAACACTACGTCGACGATACAAAGGTGAAAGACCTCGTACAGGGTGCGATTCGCGGGATGCTCTCCACGTTGGATCCGCACTCAGCCTATATGACGCCCGAGATGTACAAGGAAATGCAGGTCGAAACGAAAGGCGAATTCGGCGGGGTCGGGATTCAGATCGGCGTGAAGGAGAATCGCCTTGCCGTCATTTCCCCGATCGAAGGCACGCCTGCCCATCGAGCCGGGATCAAGGCGGGTGATTTCATTACTAAGGTGAACGACGAACCCACAAAGGATTTGACGCTGATGGATGCGGTGCAGAAAATGCGCGGCCCCAAAGGCACCAAGGTGAACCTCACGATCCAGCGGGACGGTACGGCAGACCCGCTGGCGTTTTCATTGGTGCGGGACACCATCAAGATCGAAAGCGTGAAGTTCAAGGTGCTCGACAATATCATTGGGTATGTGCGTTTGACGCAGTTCCAGGAAGCCACGGGACGGGACCTCAGCCGGGCGCTCAAGCAGTTCAAGGAGCAGAAGGTTCAGGGGACGATTCTCGACTTGCGGAACAATCCCGGTGGCCTGTTGACGGCGGCCGTCGATGTGTCCGAACAGTTTGTGGGGAACGGGAAGCTGATCGTCTATACCAAGGGTCGTGAGGGGAAGAAGGATGAGTGGTTCTCCAAGACGAAGGAGACGCTGGAAGATTCGCCGATGATCATCCTGGTGAACGAAGGGTCGGCTAGCGCGTCGGAGATTGTGGCCGGTGCGTTGCAGGATTGGGGACGGGCCGTCATTGTCGGGACCACGTCGTTCGGCAAGGGATCCGTCCAGACGATTCTGCCGCTGGGTGACGGGTCGGGACTTCGGCTCACGACTGCCAAGTACTACACGCCGAAGGGGCGCTCGATTCAGTCCACCGGCATCACGCCGGACATTGTGGTCAAACTGCAAACGCAGACCGTCGCAAAGGCCGGCGAGAAAGACGGAAAAGAGTCTGAACCGAAGACGGCCAAAGCGCCTGCAGCCGGAAAGGATCCATCGCCTTCGGCCAAGCCGGGTGAGGAGCCTGCGCACAAGAATGGCGCCGTGTCGGCCGGGGATGGGGCCGGGGATATTTCGCTGGATGATGACGTGCAGCTTCAAAAGGCCGTTGAGCTGTTGAAGACCTGGAAGATCTTTAAGGAGCTGCGGCCGGCGGCGTAGTCGGCACGGTTCCGATCCGTTCGCGGATGGCGGCGAGCAGCGTGTCTTCCGACCCGGAAAAACCTGGTTGTGTTCGTAAGAGATGGGACGCAACCAGGCTTTCCAGGTCGGCCAATGTGCGGATGTTCAGCCGGAAATATAAGTAACTCACCAGGGCATCAGAGAGGCCCGGCAACGAAGCCCAGCCGGCCACTTCCTCCGGCAACGGTGTCTTCAGTTCTTCATAGGCGCGAATCGTTCCTGTCGCCAGAAACTCTTCAATCTTCACTGCCAAGTCCCGCCCGATTCCGGGGATCTCCTGAAGCTGATGGCGCGCGGCTAGATCAGCCAGGTCTCCCGTAACCGTCAGGATCGAATCGGCCGCTTTCCGATACGCGCGGACGCGATAAGGATTGGCGCGTTGGCTTGCCAGCAGGTTGGCCATCGCACGAAAGATCTGCGCAAGTTGATGGGTGCGGTCGTCCATAGTCGTGTGCCCGGCGGTCTTTATCTACATTGTGCGAGTATCGAATCCCAAACGGCAAGGCCTTACCGGGCTTGGTTGACAACCGGTTTTCCCGTTTCATAGGATGATCTGAAGAATTGAGGTGCGCAGTGATCATTCACGTGAATGGTGAATCTCGCGGAATCGGCGATGGGGAGACGGTTGCAGCGCTGTTGCACGAGTTGGAGATCCGCGCGGATCGCGTCGCCGTCGAATTGAATTTGGAGATTCTGGATCGCAAGGATTTTGAAACCCGCGGACTCCGCGAGGGGGATCGGGTGGAGATATTGAGCTTTATTGGTGGCGGAGCGAGGTAACCACATTTATGGATACGATCAACGATCGCTTAGTGATTGCCGGCCGGGAATTTACGTCTCGCCTCTGGGTGGGGACCGGTAAGTATAAAGACTTTGTCGAGACTAAGAAGGCTATCGAGGCGTCCGGTGCGGACGTGGTGACGGTGGCGGTTCGTCGCGTGAACATCACGGATCGGTCCAAGGAAAATCTCCTGGATTATCTCGACCCGAAAAAATACATCATTTTGCCGAACACCGCCGGTTGTTACACGGTGGAAGATGCCGTCCGGTATGCCCGGTTGGCTCGCGCGGCCGGCGTGTCCGATCTGGTCAAGCTGGAAGTCCTGGGCGATGAAAAGACTCTTTTCCCGGACACCGCGGGATTGATCGAGGCGGCCAAGATCCTCATCAAAGAAGGCTTCATCGTCCTGCCCTATACGAACGATGACCCGATCGTTGCCAAGAAGCTGGTGGATATCGGCTGTCCTGCGGTGATGCCGCTGGCTGCTCCGATCGGCTCGGGGCTCGGGATCCGTAATCCATACAATCTCAAGATCATCATGGAAACGGTCAAGGTGCCCATCATCGTGGACGCCGGAGTCGGAACGGCATCCGATGCCGCGCTGGCGATGGAGTACGGAGCGGATGCGGTGCTGATGAACACCGCTATTGCCGGCGCGCAGGACCCCATCGCGATGGCCGAGGCTATGAAGTATGGTGTCTGGGCCGGGCGACTGGCCTACAAGGCCGGGCGCATTCCGCGCAAGCTCTATGCGACAGCCAGTAGCCCGATCGAGGGCATGCTCTAATAGCCAGAGAACCGTCTTTGGTCGGTGTCGGCGAGCCGGGCTGAGTGCGTGTGTGAGTGGTGAACCGGTCCTGATCTCCCGGCATCTCACATTCAACTGGCATCATTCAGCATCCAGAATATTTCCCGAATGCCCTCCGTCGATTTCCGTCTGTATTTAGTGACTGATCGTCAACAGACCGCCGGACGTCCGCTGGTGTCGGTCGTCGGGCGGGCGGTGAGTGCCGGTGTGCGCGCGGTGCAGCTGCGTGAACGTGATCTTCCGATCCGAGAGCTGCTCTCTTTGGCGCTCGACCTGCAGCGCGAGTTGTCGGACATGCAGTTGTTCATCAATGACCGTGTGGATCTGGCGGTGGCACTGGGGTGCCGGGGGGCGCATTTGCGCGAGAGCAGTTTGCCGGCCCCGGTGGTGCGAACGCTGTTGCAGCCCTCGCAGCTGTTGGGTCTGTCCGTCCATTCCATCCAGGATGCGGTGGCGGCAGAACGGCACGGCGCGGATTTTGTGGTGTTGGGTCCGATTTACGACACGCCTTCGAAGCGGGAGTATGGGGCGCCGCTTGGCCTCCAGGTACTCGAACAGGCCGCGCGCGCGGTGAACATTCCAATTTTTGCCATCGGAGGGATGACTGCCTCGCGTACACGTGAGGTGCGGCAGGCGGGAGCATTCGGTGTGGCGGTGTTGTCCTCGATCTTGAGTGCGTCGAATGTCGAAGTAGCGACCGAGAAATTTCTTTCGGCGATCGAGCGCGGATCATGAAGAGGATTGCTGCAGAGGGCGTCTCACGCATCGACACACGTCACGATGTATCGCCGTCTGCTGCTGTTGACCACCCCATAGGCGGGTGATAGAATCCGAAACAGTGTTGATGACCGTCACTGACAGGGATTGTAAGCGATCCAAAGAGTGGGGCGATGGCCGAATCAAAAGGGAGTTCAGGCCGACTCCGGTCCTTCCGTGATTCCGTCAAGCGCCTGACCAAGTCACTTTCTGACGGAGATGGAGTCGTGACACACAAGAACGACGAACAGGCCCGCGAGGTGGAAAAGCTTCGCATCCAAATCCAGTCCATGGAGGAGGAGATTCGGCGGCTCTACCAGTCACGCTATCAGCTCGAACAAACGACGAAGCAGAACGAAAAGCTCGTCGCCACTCTTCAGGAAGCCAAATCTCAAATCGAAACGTTGCGGGCTGAAGTGGAGAAGTTGACCGCTCCGCCCTCGACCTACGGCATTTTCTCCAGCCTCGATACCGATGGCACGGGGAATGTCTACGTATCCGGCCGTAAGATGAAGGTCAGTCTTCATCCCTCCATCAAAGCGAAGTCTCTCCGCAAAGGGCAGGAGGTCATCCTCAACGAAGCGCTCAATGTCATCGAGGTGCGTGGGTTCGATGTGCAAGGGGAAGTCGTCCGTTTGAAGGATGTGCTGGAGGGGAATCGGGCGCTGGTGACGCTGCACTTCGATGAAGAAAAAGTCGCGGAGCTTGGCGAGCCATTGCTCAGTGAGCGCCTCAGCGTCGGCGATCATCTGTTATACGATCCGCGGTCCGGTTGCGTCATCGAAAAGCTGCCGAAATCGGAAGCCGAGGAGCTGGTGCTCGAAGAAGTCCCCGATGTGGACTACGAACATATCGGCGGACTCCAGAAAGAAATCGAGCAGGTGCGTGATGCGGTGGAGTTGCCTTTCCTGTATCCGCACATTTTTGCGAACTACAAACTCAGCGCCCCGAAGGGCGTGTTGCTCTATGGCCCGCCGGGTTGCGGCAAGACGTTGATCGCCAAGGCCGTGGCCAGTTCGATCGCCAAAAAACTGGGGCATCTCAAGGACAAACAACTGCGCAGCTACTTCCTCCATGTGAAGGGGCCTGAACTGTTGAATAAGTATGTCGGCGAGTCGGAGCGGCAGGTGCGCGAGGTGTTCAAAAAAGCCAAGGAACGCGCCGACGACGGTCATCCCGTGATTGTGTTTTTCGACGAGATGGACGCACTGTTCCGCACCCGCGGCACCGGCATCTCCTCGGACATTGAATCGACCATCGTGCCGCAGTTCCTCTCGGAGATCGACGGCGTAGAGCGTCTTACCAATGTCATCGTCATCGGGGCAAGCAACCGACAGGACTTGATCGATCCGGCCGTGCTCCGCGCGGGCCGTCTCGATGTGAAGGTGAAGGTCGGTCGTCCGGACGCCACGGCGGCCCGGGATATTTTCTCCAAGTACGTCTCGACCGATTTGCCGTTTGCCGAGGACGATCTGAAGCGGCATGGCGGGGATGCCCGGGCACTTGTGGATTCCCTCATGAACATGACCGTCGATGCCATGTATGCGACGACGGACGAAAACAAGTTCATTGAAGTGACGTATGCGAACGGCGAGAAGGAAGTGTTGTACTTCAAGGATTTCGCCAGCGGCGCGTTGATCGAGGGCATCGTGTCGCGTGCCAAGAAATTCGCCGTGAAGCGGGCGATTGCGCAAGAAGGAACCGGTCTGCGGGCCGAGGATCTGATCCGCGCGATCCGAGAGGAGTTCAAAGAGCACGAAGACTTGCCCAACACCACGAATCCGGATGATTGGGCAAAGGTCGCCGGCAAGAAAGGCGAGAAGATTGTCCACCTCCGGACGATCAGCGGCGGGCCTGCAGAGGCGCGCCAAATCGAAACGGTCAACACCGGTCACTACCTGTAGCGCGATATTTCATGAGCGACAATCCTACGCACAATCCGTCCCGTGTCATCGGCACGGAGACCGAATTCGGTATCGCCAGTCGTGACCCGAATGCGGCCGACCCGGTGGCCAACTCCATTCACCTCATCGGCTACTACCCGAATCTTCCGGCTCCGCATGCGGTGTGGGACTACGAGAACGAAAATCCCCTGCTGGATGCGCGCGGGTTTGAGGTCGATGGTGAGCGGGAACGGCCGGGACCTGATTACAATCGGCAACTCAATAAAGTCCTGGCGAACGGTGGTCGTCTCTATGTCGATGGCGCGCATCCTGAATATTCCACGCCGGAGTGCCTCAATGCGAGGGAAGTCGTGGCGTTCGAGCGCGTCGGTGAACGCATTGTCGCGCAGGCCCTGGAAGGGATTACCAAGGCGCGCGGGCGTGACCAGTTCGTGTTGTATAAGAATAATTCAGACGGTAAGGGCAACAGCTATGGGTACCACGAGAATTATCTCGTGTCGCGGGCGGTGCCATTTGAACGCATCACCCAGGTCCTCACGCCGTTCTTTGTGACGCGGTCGATTTATGCCGGGTCCGGCAAGGTCGGCGCGGAAAACCAGACCAGCCCCGTCGACTATCAGATTTCGCAGCGGGCGGATTTTTTCGAAACGCTCGTGGATCTGAACACGATGGTTCGGCGGCCGATCATCAATACGCGCGACGAACCGCATTCTGATTCGGCGAAGTACCGGCGGCTCCATGTGATCGTCGGAGACGCCAATATGGCCGAGGTATCGACCTATCTGAAGGTCGGGACCCTCTCGATTGTGTTGGAGTTGCTCGAGGCCGGCGCCGACCTTCCTCGAATCAGCCTGGCAGATCCGGTGAATGCCATCAAGCAGGTCTCCCGGGATGTGCAGGTGAAGGAGAGTGTGAAGCTCAGTGACGGGAGCTCATCCACTGCGATCGCCGTGCAGCGAGCGTACCTCAAGGCCGCCCAGAGCTATTATGCCTGCCACGAGCTCAATCAGGTGACGAAGGACGTGCTGGTGCGGTGGGAAGATGTGCTTGATCGCCTGGAACGGGACCCTCGGTCATTGGTGCGGGAGTTGGATTGGGTCGCGAAGCGGTACTTGATCGAATCCTATATGGAACGCAAATCCTGTGGCTGGGACGATCCGCGCGTCCGTCTGATGGATTTCCAATACCATGATGTCCGTCCCGACAAGGGACTGTATTATACCCTGGAACGGAATCATCGAATTGAGCGGGTGGTATTGGATCATGAGATTGCGCGGGCGGAATTCAATCCGCCTGTTGGGACCAGGGCCTATTTCAGGGGCCAGTGCATCAAGAAGTACCCGACTGTCGTCTACGGGGCAAGTTGGACGTCCGTGCTGTTCGATACCGGACAAAACAAGATCAAGAGAATCCCCTTGATGGATCCCCTGCGGGGTACCGAATCGCTCACGGGGGAACTCCTGGCGCAAGCGGAGACGGCGTCCGCGCTGCTCGCTAAACTTTCGACCTGACTGTGACCATTGAATGAAACATTCCTTCTTCTTTTCACATCACGAGGGGTCCAGCTTCTTCGACTTCCTCACCCAGCACCATCCTGAGTTAAGACCCGGTTTGAGTGAGATCGCCATCCAGCGAGCCGCGCTTCCCGTGGATTTCGGCCGACCCGGAACGATCCCGGTGCCGCATGGGACGACGGTTCTCGCGTTGAAATATCGGGATGGGGCCATTATTGCCGGTGATCGACGCGCGACCGAGGGATTTCAGATTGCCGACCGGCGGATTGAAAAGGTCTTTCGCATCGACGACTATTCCGCGATGGCGATCGCCGGGGCTGCGGGGCCGTGCATCGAGATGGCCAAATTGTTTCAGACGGAGCTTGAGCATTACGAGAAGCTCGAAGGCGTGCAGCTGTCCTGTGAGGGGAAGGCCAACAAGCTGGGGCAGATGGTGAAGGCCAACCTCCCGATGGTATTTCAGGGACTCGTCGTCATGCCGCTTTACGTCGGATACGATCTCAAGCGGAACGAAGGGCGCATTTTTAAGTACGACATTACAGGGGGACGCTACGAGGAGTCCGACCACCATTCCATCGGCTCCGGCGGCAAGGATGCCCGCAACACGATGCGTGAACATTACCGATCCGGCCTCCAGGAAGAAGAGGCGCTGCGGGTCGGGCTGTTGGCCCTCTATAATGCGGCGGATGAGGATGTGGGTACCGGTGGGCCTGATTTAGTCCGCGGTATTTATCCGACGGCGAAAATCGTCAGTAGCGCCGGTATCACTGATGTGCCCGAAGATCGGGTGCGTGCCTTGTTCGAAACCATGATCGCAGAGCGAAGGAGATCCTAGCCGATGCCGTTGCCCTACTACGTCTCGCCTGAACAAATGATGCAGGATAAGGCGGAGTATGCCAAAAAAGGCATTGCCAAAGGACGCTCCATCATTGCGCTTGAATATATCGACGGCATCCTGCTCGCAGCGGACAATCCAAGCTCCTCATTGCATAAAGTGTCAGAGGTCTACGACCGGATCGCGTTTGCCGGAGCCGGAAAATATAGCGAGTTCGAGCATCTCCGGAAGGCCGGCATTCGCCATGCCGATCTGACAGGGTACATGTACAGCCGGGAAGATGTGAGCGCGCGGACTTTGTCCAATGCCTATTCGCAGAGTCTGGGGACGGCCTTCAGCACGGACGTCAAGCCGCTGGAAGTCGAAATCCTTGTCGTGCAGGTCGGTGTGAACGGTCAGGCGAATGAGATCTTCCGTATTTCATTCGACGGCAGCATCGTGGATGAAAAAAATCTCGCGGTGATCGGGGGACGGTCGGAAGCCGTTCAGCAATATTTGCGGGAACATGCGACACCGCAGCCACCCACGTTGAAGGATGGGCTCCGGCGTTGCCTTGCCGCCCTGGAGCAGGTCGCCACTCAAAAGATCCCTTCCGAAAATCTTGAAGTCGCCGTGCTGGACCGGAACCGCCTTGGGCGGAAGTTCAAACGGTTGAGCAGTGCCGACATCTCCCAGCTCTTCGCCTGACATCCCCTCCACGCAACTGCGTGCTTATCCGCTTTCCGGTCGGTGAGACGTTTTTCATTGCCGGGCATCTGTTGAAGCCTCACCCGCAGCGGTGTATCCTGAGAGAAGCGGATTCGAGGAAACGTCTCTCCATGCAGCAACGCATCTTCGGTTTAGAAAACGAGTACGGCCTGATTTTCTCTCCGAACGGGAAGATTTATCTTCCGATGGAGAAAGTGCTGGGCTACATCTTCGAAGGTCTCATTCCGAACAGCTGGCCGTCGAATGCATTCCTGGTCAACGGCGCGCGCTTTTATCAGGATACCGGCTGCCATCCGGAGTACTCCACGCCGGAGTGCGACAATATCCTCGATCTCGTCATCCACGATAAAGCGGGCGAGCGCTTGCTGGAAGCCTGTTTGCCGGCGGCTGAAGAGCGCCTGCGCGAAGAGGGGTTGTCCGGAGAAATTTATATTTTCAAGAACAACACCGATTCGCTCGGCAATACCTACGGGTGCCATGAAAATTATCTCATGCGCCGGGACGTGGATTTTTGGAAAGTCACCGAGCAGCTCATTCCGTTTTTTGTGACCCGGCAGATCTATTCCGGCGCCGGTAAGGTCCTGAAAGTCTCAGGTAAACCGCAGTACTTCATCTCGCAGCGCGCCCAGCATATTCACGAAAAGACCTCCTCCTCGACGACCTCGTCCCGGAGTATCATCAACACCCGCGACGAGCCCCACGCCGATGCGGAGAAGTATCGGCGGCTGCACATCATTGTGGGCGACTCCAATATGTCGGAGTATGCGACGTATCTGAAGGTCGGCACCGCCACGTTGGTGCTCTCGATGATCGAAGCCGGGTACTCGGTCAGCGGGATGGAACTCGAGGATCCTGTGAAAGCCATCCGTGAAATTTCCCGCGATCCGACCCTCAATAAGAAGGTCAAGCTGGATGACGGTCGGCAGATGACTGCCATCGAGATCCAGCGGGTCTACGTCAAGCGCGCGAAAGAGTTTCTGTCGGAGCAGGAACACGATCCGGTGCTGGACGACGTCTGGGAGAAGTGGGTGTCGGTGTTGGATCGTCTGGAAGAGGATCCGATGCAACTCGTGCACGAGGTCGATTGGGTGATGAAAAAGCATCTGATTCAGTCGTACACCGACAAGAAGGATTGCGGTTGGGATGACCCTCGGGTGTTCCTGTTGGATTTGCAATTTCATGACGTGAAACGCACGCGGGGGCTGTATTATCTGATGGAGAATCGAGGGATGGCCGTGCGGGTCGTGGAGGAGGAAGCGGTGCAACGGGCGATGTCCGTGCCGCCTCAGACCACGCGCGCAAAAGTCCGCGGCGACTTTATCCGGTTCGCGCGGGCCAAGAACCGGTCGTACACGGTCGACTGGACCTATTTGAAGTTGAACGGGTACTGGGAAGAGACCATTCTCTGTATGGATCCTTTCAGCGCGGTGAACCGGCGGGTCGAAGAATTGTTATCGCAGGTGTCCGGCGCGCGACTATATCGATGACAGCGGGGCACGGGCAGAGACGAGACAAGACCATGTCGTTCCTGGATCGTTTTCTCATCATTTCGGTCGTGCTGCTGACGAGTGTGTTTCCCGTCGAACTTTTTCCGAACACGGGGCCGGCGCCTCGCGGCGGGGACGGGCAATTCAGCGGCAAGCAGGGCCAGGTGATCCTCATCAACGTGCCGGACATCAAGGATGCGGCCAGCGTCAAAGGTCAGTTTCTTGGGCGTAAAGTGACGCTCTTTCCAGATCCTTCTGCCGGTGGCGGTGCCGGTTATGTCGGATTGCTGGGGATCGACCTACAGGATGAGCCGGGTGCGCATGAGCTCACGATCGATGCCCAACTGGGTGAGCAGACGCGCCATTTTTCCTATCAGGTGTTGGTGCTGAAGGAGAAGTTCGCCGTCGAGCATCTGAAGTTGCCGAAAGACAAAGTCGATCTCGACGAGAAAGCGGCTGCGCGCTGGAAGGCCGAGCAGGAGCAGGTTCGCAAGGCGTTGGCTGAAGAGTCTGCCATGCGGCTCTGGCAGGCCGGGTTCATCGAACCGGTCCATGGTAAGCGGACCGGGATTTTTGGCAGTGTCCGCATCATGAACGGTCAGGCCAGAAACCCGCACAACGGAGAAGATATCGGCGCGCCGATGGGCACCGACGTGATGGCCAGCAATGACGGTGTCGTCCGGCTCATTGTGGACCATATCTTTTCAGGCCGCGGCATCTTTGTGGACCATGGTCTCGGCCTGTACTCGATGTACTTTCACCTCTCCGACGTGCTGGTGAAAGAAGGTGATTTGATCAAGGCCGGGCAGATCATCGGCAAAGTCGGCGCCACCGGTCGCGCCACGGGTCCGCATCTCCATTGGGGCATGAAGGTCAACGGGGCGCGCGTGAATCCCTACGCTCTGCTCGAATTGCCCTTTCCCCAGAACCCCGCTGTTGCACGGCCTGTGTTGGCCTCCCCGACGCGTCCCGCACAGGGCGAATCAAGCGCCACCGCAGTCGGCGGTGATACGCGATAACGCGACTCGCTGCTGACCCGCCGTCCCATTCAGCCGGCGGATCAATTCTCAGGATCCGTGAGCCGTTTCCCTCAGGTCTGATTCGACAACGTTGGATCAAGCGCGGCGTTCACTGCCTTTATCAGCGAGTCGGGGGTATAGGGCTTGGGCAGAAATGTGGTCCGTGCATCAAGCTGTTCCAGCATCGATCCTTCGCGGTCTGAATAGCCGGAGGTGAGGATGATGTTGATCTCCGGTTGCAGCGTCCGGAGTTCGGCGGCGAGTTGTATCCCCCCCATGCCGGGCATCACCATATCGGTTATCAAGAGTGAGATTCTCCCTCCCCGCTGGCGAACCAGCTGGAGCGCTTCCTCGCCGGTTCGCGCGGCCAGTACCGAATGATGCTGTCCGACCAGCACCGTCCGTGCCAGGCCTCGAACCATGTCATTGTCTTCGACGAGGAGAATAGTTTTCGACTGTTCAATGATGCTCCTGGGTTGAGCCACAGGGCGCGGCGATTCGGAATCCTCGTCGATGCACGGCAGATAAATCGTAAATGTGGTGCCACGTCCGGGCTCGCTCTCAATCCCAACCGTCCCTCCGCTCTGCCGGACGATTCCATAGACCGTGGACAATCCGAGGCCGGTACCTTTGCCCAGCTCCTTCGTGGTGAAAAACGGCTCAAACACATGAGCGACCGTGTCGGCATCCATTCCGCATCCTGTATCCCGGACGGCGAGCGTGACGTACGGGCCCGGGGTGAGGGGATCAGGCCAGAGCGGATCGGAGTGAGTGATCGAGACCGATTTCGTCTCCAGGTCCAGGCGGCCTCCCTGCGGCATCGCATCGCGCGCGTTAACCACCAAATTCATCACGACCTGCTCGATTTGGCCGGGATCCGCCTTGATTCGTCCAAGTGCAGGATCCAAGGTGAGGGTGAGTTGAATGTCTTCCCCGATGACACGTTTCATGAGCTCGACAATGTCGGTCACGCGGTCATTCAGGTTGAGCGGTTGGCGTTCCACAATCTGGTGACGTGTGAAGGCCAACAACTGCCGGGTGAGGGCAGTGGCTTTATTGCCGGCTTCCCTGATTTGTGCCATCCCGCGCTGGGTCCGCGTGGTTTGTCCCGGCTCATCCGTCAAGAGCTCAGCCCAGCTATTGATAATCGTCAAAAGATTGTTGAAGTCGTGTGCAATTCCTCCGGCCATGCGTCCCAGGGCTTCCATTTTTTGCGCCTGACGAAGCTGGCGCTCGAGATCCTTTCGGTGAAGAAATTGAGTAATCATGGCCCCCAACTCGGAAGCCCGTTCCAATCGAGATGAGCTGGGCCGCAGCCGTTCGTAGGTGAGAAACTCCATGATCCCCAGGATCTCTTTTCCCGTGTGAATGGGGAACGCGATCCCTCCGTGGAGGTCGGCTTTTTGCGCAGCGTGAAGGATCGGGCAGTCGGCCTCGTTGAGAATATCCGGGCAGAGAGTGGCATCCCCTGTCTTCCAGACCTGGCCCGCCAAACCGGCTCCCTGCCGCAGGGCAAGGCCCCGATAGATCCGGGCGAAGTTCTCGGCAGGGAGGCTTGGTTGGTGCCACAGGGCATTGCAGCGCAAGGTCTTGTCTTGTGAGTGTATCAGCCACAGTGCGCCCAGCGTCCAGCCTTGGAGTTCGCACATGGTGCGAAGAATTTTTGGTACCGCTTCACCGAGAGAGGCGGATTCCTCAAGGGCGAGGCCGACCGCGAGTTGAACGGCATGCATCGTTTCAGCTTGCCGTCGTTCGGTGATATCGGCCTTGGCGCCGATCATGCGGTAGGGGCGGCCCTCGTGGTCACGGAGCACATACCCGTGATCGATGACATAGGCAAAGGTGCCGTCGGCTCGACGAAATCGATATTCGGCTGTCCACAGTTTCTGGTCGGACTGAAGCACTTGAGCGAGGTTGGTGAGAACCGCGGTCTGGTCCTCAGAATGAATCTGCTCGGCCCAGGGAATGTGGCCTCGCCGAAGCTTCTCAGGGGCGGAACCATATACCGATTGGTGCGCCTCGTTGAACCACGTTACGCCGGAGGTGATCTCCCAGTCCCAGATGCCGTCGCGGGTGGCGAGGCAGGTCAGATGAAACCGCTCCTCGCTCTTCCGTAAGGCTTGCTCGACGCGGTGCCGGCCCATGGCATAGCGAATGGCGCGTCGGAGTGCGTCCCCCGTCAGCCGGCCCTTCACGAGATAGTCCTGCGCGCCATGCAGGAGGGATTTCTCAGCCACCACGTCGTTATCCAGCCCTGTCAACACGATGACCGGCGCGTCATGTGCTTGAGCCCGTACCCGATCGAGCGTCTCCAGGCCTTGGCTGTCCGGCAGCGAAAGATCGACCAGGACGGCATCCACCGGGCATTCCGCCAGTTTTTTTATGCCCGTTTGGAGTCTGTCCGCCCAGTTGAGCGTGACAGCGTCCGTCGACCGTTCGCAGAGCGCCTGTTGGATCAGCTCGGCATCATCTTCGTTGTCCTCGATGAGCAACACATGCATGTGTCACCTCTTCAGCGTCGGGACTCGCGAGACCAGCGTCCAATAGAGTTCGAACTCTTTCACGACCGACAGGAACCGGCTGAAGGTGACAGGCTTTCGAATGTACGAGCAGGCGCCCTGTTCAAACGACCGCACGATATCCTCCTCGCGCTCACTGACGGTCAGCATGACGACCGGGAGCGGACGAAAGCGGGGGTCGGACTTAATTTCAATCAGCACCTCGAGTCCGGTTTTCTTCGGCATGTTGATATCGAGGAGCACCAGGCCGGGGAACGGACATTGGCTGAAAGGACCTTCACCCCGCAAATAGGCCAGCGCTTCTTCGCCGTCCCGTACGACGGCCACTCGATTAGCCATGTTCACGGTCTCGAAGGCTTCCCGGATCAGCAAGATGTCGTCTTCATTGTCTTCTGCGATAAGAATATCGAAGGGCCGCATGGTCATCGTTGCACCTTCCTCGGACTAGACTGGTTGACGCCGAATGTAATGAAAAATTCTGATCCGCCACCTTCGCGGGGCTCCACCCAGGCACGGCCACTGTGTCGTTCGGCCACCTGCCGAACGATGGCCAGTCCTGCGCCGGTCCCCTCTATCTCGCGTCCGACCGCCCGTCGGAAGAGTTCGAATATCCGATCGCGTTGCTCAGGAGCCACTCCCGGGCCACGGTCGCGCACGACCAGGCCGATGAGTTCGTTTCCTTCAAGATCCATCCCGGAATGTGGCGCAATCTCAATGTCAGGAGCTTGCCCGGCGGATGCAAACTTGAGCGCATTCGCGACCAGATTATAGATACCCTGGATGGCCCAGGTGGTATTGACCCGCAGGCGGGGAAGGGGGGAGCGAATCGTGATGCTGGCGTCGGTTTCTTTGATGCGCTTCTCCAGCCGATGTAGGACTTCGTGCACCAGCTGTTCCGCGTCGATGTCGTCGACGGGCGGATCCATGCGCTGCGCGCGGGAGAGATCCAGGATGTCCGTGAGCAGTTGATCGAGGCGTTGCGTGGCTCGAACGATGCGCCGCAGAAAATCCTGGCCCTTCTCATCGAGCCGGTTTACATACCGTTCCTGGATGAGGACAGAAAAACTTTCAATTGCCCGTAGCGGTTCCTTCAGATCGTGGGAAGTCACGTGCAGGAGCGTTTCAAGATCCTTATTCTTTTTGAGGATCATGATCTCGGACTGGCGCAGCTGAGTGATATCCCGGTTGGTTTCCAGGACGAGGCTCCGGCCGTTGGTCTTGAGCAATCCCCAGCGGCTGGCCACGAGCACGTCCCGCCCGTCTTTCGTGCGATGGTGAATCTCGCCGGTCCATTCTCCGGTCTGTTCCAATTCGGCCTGGATCGTGCCGAGGGGCGCGGGCAGCCGGCTCTGCAGCAGACGATTGCTGCTGTGCCCCAAGGCTTCCGATCGAGTATAGCCGTACAGCTGTTCGCACCCACGGTTCCACTCCACGATGCCCTGGTCGATCTCCCAGGCGAAAATCGGTTCGTAAGACAATTCGATGAGCCTGCGTTGCTGGGTCATCATCTCTTCGGTCTGCTTTCGCGCCGTGATGTCGTGAGCGATGGTGGAGACGGCGTTGACGAGACCGTTGGCATCCATGATGGGGGACACCGTTAAGGAGACCTGGATAGAACTGCCGCTTTTCCGGATCCGAATGGTTTCGTACTGTTGCACCCGTTTTCCTGTTTTGATCAGTTCTATCAGGGTGGTTTCTTCGAGTTGACGGTCCGGTGGAATGAGAAGGAAAATCGATTGGCCGATGATTTCCTCGCCGGAGTAGCCGAACATCAGCTCGGCGCTCTTGTTCCAGGTCAGAATGCGTCCGTCGAGCGATTTGCTGATGACGGCATCGGAAGAAGATTCGACAATGGCGGCGAGCCTGGCCTGCATGGACTCCGCCTGTTTTCGGTCATGGATCTCCGTGAAGGTCCCTAACCACCTGAGGAGGCAGCCGGCGTTGTCCCGAAGCGGTGACGCGTGCGCATGAAACCAGCGATAGGTGCCGTCCGCCCGTCGAAGACGAAACTCGCTGTCGAACGGCTGTGCACGTGCGATTGCCTCTTGCCACTGCTCGATCGCCATCCGGCGGTCTTCGGAATGCACTTGCCGAGTCCATCCGTGACCGAGCTGCCCCGCCGCCGGCATTCCCGTATAACTCATCCACTGCGGACTCAGATAGTCGCACTCTCCTTCGGGGAGGCAGGTCCAGATCGGTTGCGGGAGGCACTCCACCAACTCTCGAAATCGTCCCTCGCTGTCGGCCAGCGCGGTTTGGATGCGATTGCTCTGGGCCAGCTCCTGCGCCAATCGGTGGTTGGTCTGCTCAAGCGCGGCGGTACGTTCTTTGACGAGGATCTCAAGCGTCTGGTGACTCTGGCGAAGGGCCGCATCGGCTTTTCGGCGTTCCGTGATATCGACGAGGGTAGAGCGGCTGGCGATGAACCGACCGTCGGAATCCTTGAGGGCCGTGGCACTCAGCAGAATCGGCAGCAGCGTACCGTCTTTGCGACGGAGCTCGAACTCCAGGTCCCGCACGATTCCTCTCTCGAGGAAACCTGGGAACTGTTGATGAAACAGTTCGACAGACTCGGGGGTCAGAAGATCTTGGAAGCGCATGACTCCGATGACCTCGTCTTTTTGATAGCCCAGCCAGTCGAGTTCCGTCTGGTTGATGCCGACGAACATGCCTTGTGAGTTCAGTGAATGGTATCCGCAGGGCGCATGGTCGTAAAGGTCCTGTACGTCCTGCGCGTTTTTCAGGAGCAGGCTCTCTTTCAATTGCAGAGCCTTGTGTTCAGCAGCCAGGGCGGCCGTCCGAATTACGCGTTCGGTTGCCGCCCGGTACTGGACGATCAGATGGGCGATGACTGCAAACATGCCCAATCCGGCGGCGCGATTCAAGAGAGGCATCCATGAGGGCATGGTGGTCATGGGGCCGGACGGGACGAGACAAAGCAATGTGAGGATGGCGCACACTCCCGCCGTGAGGTAGGGAATCCATGTGACAGGAGCTTGGTAGGTGAGGATTAACGGGATGAGGTAGAGGATCCAGACAGGAACACCGAGCGGCGTCACCGCGTCGAGGAAGAAGATGATCCCGATTGAGACGGCAATGAGGCTAAGAATGGCCCCTCCACGAGGGAATAGATCACTCGTGCTTGACTCGGGCGCCTCGTTCTCGGCTATAGCCACATCGCTCCTTTACAGGAGTCCCGAATCTCATAAGGAGCCAGTATTACAAGAGGCTATCGCAATCGACGCTACTATGCACCTAATTACCTCATGCGAGTAGAGTCAATCCGACCTAGGCATTTACCTAGGTGCGGTATCTGCGTATAAGAAGACTGCCGGATTCTTGCGCGGCGGCCGTACAGGCACCGGCCGATAGTCTTGCCGGAAGCAGGATGGGACCTAGAAGTTCGTTTCCATGCTCAATGGGGTCTTATTCAGCACGGTCGCGGCGGCGCGGGAGAGGGCTGCGTCCTGATGGTGGTCGAGAGCGTAGATACGGAATTGCACGAGGCGGGTGGGGAGCAGATCCAAAAACTCTTCCAGCGGTTCAGTTGAGACACCTTTCGTGCCGGGATCGAAGACGAGCAGGGGGATGCCGCGCGTATCCTTGGGATCGGGGCGCGGATCGAGCGGGGCCATGTCCACGCGGAACGGCAACGCCTGCAATTTGGCCGGCAACGCCTTCTGAATCTGCTGCTGGAATTGCTGGTGGCTGGGGAAATCCATGCCTCGCTCGATGCCTTTTTCCTTGAGCACCGTGCTGTAGGCCATTTTCCACTTCACGTCGCGTCCCAGGATATGCGCCCATTCCTGATGCAAACGACGCAGGCTGCTTTGGCCGGCTTTCTTCCATCGCCTGACATCCTCCAACAACGACCAGTCGGTCAAGGTCAGGTATTCATCCATGTGCTTGGCTGGGTTGGACGGGAACAACAGCTTCATCGTGTCCCCGAAGATGTCGCGCAGATGAATGTCGATGGCGCGGGTGGTGCGGTGATAGTACACGTTCGAATACAGATACATTCTGGTGTTCAGAAACATCTGCAGGGCCGGCAGCCCGGTCTTATGAATGGTGAAGCCCTTGTCGGTGACGATGGTGTAGTGAATCAGACGGGTCAGGTCCACCGGCCCTACCGCGACACCGCACATGTACGCATCGCGCAAGACGTAATCAAGGTTGTCGGCTGTGTAGCTGCCTGAAATCACTGGCTGGAGCATGTTGATCCAGCGCGGAATGCGGGAGTTATCCTTGCCTTTCTCCTTCAGGATCACATGCGCAATGTGATCCGGATTCAGCTCTTCTCCGCGATCGAACGGGCCCGACGGACTCCGGCGGATTTTCTTGATGAGGGGGCCCAGGTGCTCGCGCACGATGATCTGACCGAGCTTTTCATGCGAGAGACCGAAACCATGCAAAAAGTTATCGTCGAAGAAATGGCAGAACGGACCATGTCCGATGTCATGCACGAGAGCCGTGATGCGTAGAAACTCCTCGACCAAAGCCGCCGAGGGAACGTCGGGCACCGCCTTCTTCAAGAAGGGGTAGAGATGGCGCGCAAAACGGCCCGCTACATGCATGGTGCCGAGCGAGTGCACGAATCGCGTATGTTCCGCTGAGGGGTAGACCCAGCGCGCGCTTTGGAGTTGATAGATGTAGCGCAGTCGCTGCACCCATGGAGAATCGATCAGATCTTTTTCCGTGCGTTCCGAGGGATCCGGCGTCGCGTACGGCACCGTAAACGACACGTATTCGTGGATGGGATCGGCGATGAGGGCTGATCCGTCATAGGGAGCGGGGGGATGTGCGGTTGGTAGTTTCATGCGGTCGGCGGATGCATGATCTTAGCGCAGACCCGATGAAGGGGGCAACGGTTGATGCCCGTCCGTCGGGTTTGCTCTCCGGTACTTGGAGAGCAAGAGATAGGCGAGCGGATAGGCTAACAGGCCGCCTGCGATACTCAGGACCATCCCGCCGACGAAGAACGGCCAGGCGTAGGGCATGACCTGATGATAAATCCCCATGAAGGACAGGTCGCTCCAGTCGAAGGACGGAAAGTCATGCACTCCCAATAGGGTGGCGCCGGTCCAATAGGTGCCTCCGAGGATGGGGATCAGCGTCCAGGGATTGTTGAGGAATGCGCCGGCCAACAGCGCCACCACGTTCAGCCCGAAGGCCCAGGCGCAGAACCCCACCATGACCATATGAAGACCATAGGCCGGAGAAAAGCCGATGAAGCTGCCGATGGCAAAGGCCAGCGCCGTCCGATGCGGTGTTTCATCGAGATGGAGCACTTGGCGAAACAACGATCGTACGTCTGCCATCGATGTTCTTGTCCCGGATATCGCTAAGAGGGCCGCAGAAAATGTTCGTAACTGGTGAGCGGCAGCGGTTGCGCGGTTCCTGCTGCGGTTCGCAAGCGCAGACCGAGCCGCTTGGGAGTGATCGAGCCGATACAGGTGAAGCAAAAGCCGGTCTTCTCCGCCAGCCGTTCGAATTGCTCTTGCTTGCGGCGCGGAACGGTGAACAGGAGCTCGTAGTCCTCGCCGCCCTGTAACCCGATCTGCTGCGGATCACGGCCATGCGCCAGGGCGTAGGCCAAACAGGCCGGAGAAATCGGGAGTGAGCCGGCGAGCACGTCCGCTCCGACGCCGCTCTCTTCGCAGAGGTGTCGGAGGTCACCGGTCAGACCATCGGACAAATCGATCGCCGCACCGGCGAGTCCATGTTTCACCAGCCATTGGCCTTCTGCAATGCGGGCGGACGGCCGGTGGTGACGCGCGAGCAGAAAGCGGGTGTGTGTGGGACGCAGTTTCTCCGCTCCGGCGCGGGCCGTGGCCGTCAGGAGGTCCAGCCCTGCGCGGGAGTCGCCGAGTGTGCCGGTGACGTACAGCCGTTCGCCGACGCGGGCGCCGCTGCGCAGGAGAGCGCGTCGAGGTTGTACGGTTCCGGTGAGCGTGATGCTGAGAAACAGGCCGTACCTGGAGGCGGACGTGTCTCCGCCGACGAGGCAGACCCGATAGGGATCGGCGGCCTGCATCATGCCGCGATAGAGTCGTTGAATCTGTTCCGTCGAGCAGGTCGGCGGAATTGCAATGGCCACGAGCATGAATCGGGGGGTGCCGCCCATGGCGGCGATATCGCTCAAGTTGGCGATGGCCGCCCGGTATCCGATGTCTTCATAGGAGGAGGTGGCAGGGTTGAAGTGCACACCCTCAGCCAGGAGGTCCGTGGTGATGAGAGTCCATTCGTCGGACGAGGTCTTGAGGATGGCCGTGTCATCGCCGATTCCCTTGAACACCTGCCGGTCTGGTCGGGCGGCCTGCGCTTGCAGCAGCCGGATCAGGCCGAACTCGCTACCGACAGAACTGGTCCGGCGGGATCGGCCTGACGGCATATTAGAGAATCAACGATGGCGAAGCCGTCGGAAGGCGGAGGCTTTTCCGGGGCGAGCCGGTTGTTCGCTTGGATGTGGTCGCGCGCGCCGATTTCTTGACCGGAGTCTTCGGGGCCGATGCGCGCGGTTTGCGGGACGATGATCGCCGCAGGGCCGCCTTGATGACATCGTCGACCGTATCGACAAAGATCAACTCGATGCCCTTGAGGATATGTTTAGGAATTTCCTCCAGGTCCTTCTTGTTGCGCTTCGGAAGGACGACGGTCGCGAGTTTCGCCCGTTTGGCCGCGAGGATTTTTTCCTTCAAGCCTCCGATCGGCAAGACGCGCCCGCGCAGGGTGATTTCTCCGGTCATCGCGAGATCGCGCCGTACGGGGATCTGGGCCAGCGCCGAAGCGATGGCCGTGGCCATGGTGATGCCGGCAGACGGTCCGTCTTTCGGTGTGGCGCCGGCAGGCACGTGAATGTGAATGTCGTTCTTGGCGAAGATGTCGGGGCTGATGCCCAGGGTCTTCTCGCGCGAGCGGACATAGCTCAGGGCGGCCTGCGCGGATTCTTTCATGACGTCGCCGAGATGCCCGGTGAGGGTGAGTTGCCCCTTGCCCTTCATGACGGTCGCTTCGATATACAGCACGTCGCCGCCGCTTTCCGTCCAGGCAAGGCCTGTGGCGACGCCGATTTCGTCTTTTTCAAGCTCCGCCTCGGGAACGAACTTCGCCACACCCAGAAACTTGTTCAAATTGGTCTGGTCGATGGTGTGACACTCGGATTTGCCCTCGGCCACCTTCTTGGCCACTTTCCGCATGAGGTTGGCGATTTCCCGTTCGAGGTTCCGGACTCCGGCCTCGCGCGTGTAGTGCGAGATGACGTGGCGGATGGTCGCCTCGTTCACGCGGATATGTTTTTCGGTAATGCCGTGCTCGTTCATCTGTCTGGGAATTAAGTACTTCTGCGCGATCCCGAGTTTCTCTTCTTCCGTATATCCCGGGATGTCGATGACTTCCATGCGATCCCGTAACGCGGGCAGAATCGGATCCATGAGGTTGGCCGTCGTGACGAACATGACTTCGGTCAGGTCGAAGGGCACCCCGAGATAGTGATCGGTGAAGGTGCTGTTTTGTTCGGGATCCAGCACTTCCAGCAGCGCGGCCGAAGGATCGCCGCGGAAATCCATGCCGACTTTGTCGACCTCGTCGAGCATGAACACGGGATTGTTCGTGCCGGCTTGTTTCATGCCCTGGATAATACGTCCCGGCAGTGCGCCGACGTAGGTCCTGCGATGGCCGCGGATTTCGGCCTCGTCGCGGACTCCGCCCAGACTGATCCGGACGAACTCGCGGCCGAGCGCGCGGGCGATGGATTTGCCGAGCGAGGTTTTGCCGACGCCGGGCGGTCCCACGAAACAGAGGATGGGCCCCTTCATTTTCTCTTTGAGCTTGCGCACGGCGAGGTATTCGACGATGCGTTCTTTCACCTTTTCCAAGTCGTAGTGGTCCTCGTTCAGGACCTTCATCGCGGCTTTCAGGTCGAGATTGTCTTTCGATTTTTTATTCCACGGGAGCTCGACCATCCATTCCAGATAGGTCCGGACCGTGGCTGACTCCGCCGTGTCCGGATGCATTTTTTCGAGCCGCTTGAGCTGCTTCTCGGTTTCCTTGAGCACCTTCTCGGGCATCTTGGCGTCTTTGATGCGCTTGCGGAATTCCGCCACTTCCTCCGCCCGTTCGTCCAACTCGCCGAGTTCTTTCTGGATGGCTTTCAACTGCTCGCGCAGAAAGTATTCGCGCTGGGTCTTGTCCATCTCCCCTTTGGCTTGCGCCTGGATCTTCTGCTGCATGGAGAGGACATCGATTTCCTTGGAGAGAATTTCGCTGATCTGGCGCAGCCGCTGAATCGGGTCCACGATCTCCAGGACGGCCTGCGTGATGTCGACCTTCAGTCCGAGATTGGAGGCCACCATGTCGGCGAGCCGGCCGGGGTCTTCCAGATTTTCGATGACCACCATCACGTCGGGAATCAGCACCTTGCCGAGGCTGACGATCTTCTCGATCTGCTCCTTGACCGTGCGCATGACGGCCTCGGTCTCCAGTGTGGATCCGGCCTGCTTCGTCTCGACGAGTTTCTCGATGCGAACCGAATAATAGGGGTCGTTCTGGATGTATTCTTCGATCCGTCCCTTGGCGAGTCCCTGGACTAAAATCTTGATCCGCTCGTCGGGTAGCTTGAGCATCCGCATGATGATGCCCACGGTGCCGACGGCGTGAATGTCGTCCGGTTGCGGGTTTTCCACATCCAGGGATTTCTGGGTGGCGAGGAACAACATGCGGTTGCCCGCGAGCGCGGCTTCGATCGCCTTGATCGACATCTCGCGTCCGACAAACAGCGGGAGCACCATGTAAGGAAACACGACGATATCTCGGACAGGCAGCAGGGGCAGCTGGTCCGGCGGTTCGAGGTTCTGGTTGCTTGAGAAGTCTTGTTCTACTGCTTCAGCCATGAGGCTCCAGTCTGCTGCTGTAGGGTCTCAGTGATGGTGACGTGCTGTGGCACGGTCTGGGTGACGGTAGTCCGTCATGCCCAAGGCTAGCTGGTGGTGCGTGTTCGACCTTGGCCGGATCGGCTTGGGCCGCGGCGACGCACGTCGGCGGCGGTCGGTCGGAGTCGTTGTTGTAGGAACTCGCCGAACGCAGGTCCCAAAGATGGGTTCTTGAGCGCCAATTCCACGGTGGCAATGAGGAATCCGAGTTTGTCGCCCGCATCGTGCCGCTGTCCCTCGATTTCGTGGGCGAACATCGGGGTGTGCTTGACGAGTTGCCGCAGGGCGTCGGTCAGCTGAATTTCTCCGTTCTTACCTGGAGGCGTCTTGCGGAGGATCGGGAAGATCTCCGGCGGCAAGACATACCGGCCGATGACGGCGAGATTCGACGGCGCATCGGCGGGCGCGGGTTTCTCGACCAGGTCATCGACCCGGTGCAGCCCCTTGCCCAGGCGTCGGGCGGAGATGATGCCGTATCGGCTCACCTCTTGGGGTGGAACTTCCTGTACGCCTAAGACGGCGCCTTTGCGTTGCTTGTAAATATGAATGAGTTGCGCGAGGCCGGGGACCGCCGCGTCGATGATTTCATCGCCCAAAATGACGGCGAACGGCTCATCGCCGATCAGGTGCTGGGCGCAGAGCACGGCGTGCCCGAGGCCCATGGCTTCCGGCTGGCGGACGTAACAGAAGTTCGCCAGATTCGAAATGTGCCGCATCTGGTTGAGCACCTGCCCCTTGCCGCTGCCCTTGAGATTTTCTTCCAGTTCCAGGGAGCGGTCGAAGTGGTCTTCGATCGCGCGCTTGCCGCGGCCCGTGATGACGATGATGTCTTCGATACCGGATGCGACGGCTTCCTCCACGACATACTGAATCAGCGGTTTGTCGACCAGCGGCAGCATCTCTTTGGGAGAGGCTTTGGTGGCGGGAAGGAAGCGAGTGCCCAGTCCGGCAGCGGGAATAATAGCTTTACGTACATCTGTTCTCGTCATAGGGGGATAGTATGTGATGGGGTAAGTGAAGTCAAGATTTCCTCCGGTCTTTTCGGCGCGGCGCGTGCGTCGTTGCGCGGGGAAACTCCTTTACATTGAAAAATGTGGTCAATATAATCCGAGAGTTTTTCTGCACATGTGCGGTGGTGCTGCAACGAAAGCGGCGCATCGGTGATGGTAACGAAAACAGTTCGTGAGTGCCTGCGCAAGGCCGGTCGGCCCGACGCACGAGACGCGACACGGAACGCGGTGGTTTCCTATCTCGAACTTCAGGACAACCAGTGCTTGCATTCCGAAGTGGTACGGAAGGATTGCGGTGACCAAGTCGGGAGGCAGGCGGTGGGTGCCGATTCTTATTCTCGCGCTGGTGGCGCTCTACGCGTTCGGTGTAGGGGCGCCTCTGTACGCCCAGGACGGCGTGCCGACAGTCACGTCGGTCACCATTCGTGGGCAGAAGCGCATTGAACTCCAGGCGATCGAGGGGCGTCTCACGCTCAAGGCCAACGATCGTTTTACGGCCGACGCGCTCCGCGAGCAGGTCAAGATCCTGTACGGCACCGGCTACTTCGAAGACGTACAGGTGGAGACAGAACCGGCCGCGGGAGGTGTGTCCGTCGGTTTTGTCGTTCGGGAGAAACCCTTCATCACGGAGATCGTGTTCGACGGCAACGAGGAATTGAGCGACGACAAGCTCAAGGAAAAGGTCACGATCAAGAGCCAGACGTTCCTCGACCAGCAGCAGGCCAAAGAGAGCGCGGAAAAAATCCGGCTCGCCTATCAAGAGGACGGCTACTACAACTGTCAGGTCATTCCCGTCATCCAGGCGGTGGATGAGGACCGGAAACGGTTGACCTACTTCATCAAGGAAGGCACCAAGGCCAAAGTCCTCCATATCAATTTCGAGGGCATGCGGGCGGTGACCAAGGAAGAAATCTTTAAGGTGACGGCGACCCGGGAATGGATTCCCTGGTATGGACTCATCACGCAGTTGAAGGTGCCGTCGCTGCTGTCCGATGCCGGCGTGCTGAAACGCGAGGAACTGGGCAACGATATCGAACGCATGCGGGAAGTCTATTTGAACAAGGGCTATCTGAACGTGCAGATCAGCCAGCCGACGCTGGAACTGAGCGAGGACAAGAAGTGGTTCGAAATCAACTATTCGATCGTTGAGGGCGAGCCGTTCATCGTGCAGGAGGTCGGGTTCCGCGGGAATACGGTGTTCGAGGATCATGAATTGCGCGAAGGGCTGAACATCAGACCGGGCGAAATTTTTCAGCGGGCCAAGATCCGGGGAGAAATCACCCGCATCACGGATCTGTACGGCGCGAAGGGGTATGTGTTCGCCGACGTCGTGCCCAACGTGACGCCCGACAACAATTCGCGCACGGCCACGATTCTCCTCAATGTAAAAGAGGGAGAAATGATGCGGATCCGCGAGATCCACGTCCACGGCAACGACAAGACCCGCGACAATGTGGTGCGCCGCGAGCTGCGGTTGGATGAGCAGGACGTGGTCGACACCCTGGCATTGAAACGCAGTTTCCAGCGATTGAACAATCTCAACTTTTTCGAGACCGTCGAAATTCTGCCGCAGCAGGTCGATGTGGACAAGGTCGACCTCAATGTGAAAGTGAAGGAGAAGCCCACCGGCCAGTTCAGCATCGGCGGCGGATTCAGCACATTGGATAAGCTGGTGGCGATCGCGGATATCACCGAAGGAAATCTCGGCGGGAACGGCTGGTTGGGTCGTATCCGCGGGCAATTGGGCCAGCAACGGTCGTTGGGATTGGTGACGTTCCGCAATCCCTATGTGAACGACTCGTACAATGCCCTGCAGCTGGATATTTATCGGTCGATGACCAACTACATTTCCTACTTCGAGTCGAAGTCGGGTGTCAGTGCGACGTGGAGCCGATGGTTGTCGGAGTATGTGAACGGGAGCATCAGTCTGTTCGGCGAGCAACTCAAATACAGCGACCCCGAAGCAGGGCTGTGCCCGGATTTCATTCCGCTCATTTGCCGCCAGCTCGGGACGCAATCGTCGACGGGTGTTCGTACCTCGATTTTTCGCGACACGCGCGACTATTACCTGGATCCGCGCACCGGCTGGCGCTTCAGTCTCGGGGTCGACTACGGAACGCCTGCGCTGGGCGGCAGCAATCACTTTTTCAAGTATTATGCGGACGTGATCAAGTATACGCCGCTGATCTACGATACGCGGTTCTCGGTGCACGTTCGGTACGGCTCGACGGAGGGGATCGGGGGCCGGCCCATTCCCCTCACCGAGCGGTTCTTCGTCGGCGGTATCAACACCATGCGCGGATTCGTGTTCGGGCGGGCGGGGCCTGTGACGCCGAACGGATCCCTCTTGGGTTCCGCGAAGGAACTCATTTTCAACAACGATTTTATCTTCACCATTTCGTCCGAAGCGAAGCTGAACGGCGTGTTCTTCTTCGATTACGGAAATGGATTCGACGACAACGAACCGGTCCAGTTCAACAAACTGCGGAGCGCAGCCGGGTTCGAAGCCAGGTGGATTTCTCCGTTCGGCCCCTTGCGGGCGGCCTACGGAATCAACCTGGATCCCAGGCCGACAGAGCGAATGGGTGTGTTCGAGTTTACGATCGGGTCGTTGTTCTAAGGCAGTCCGTGTCGGTGCGTGAGAAAGGAATCGCCGGAATGGGTGGACCAGTGGGCCGCAGTGGATCGAGGGGAGCCGGTCGGGCCGGGTTGTGCCTGGCGCTTGTGACCGTGGCGTTGGTTGTCGGCGGGTGCCGGTCCGGTCACTCGACGGTGCCGACTTCGACACGTATCGGTGTGGTCGACCCCCAGCGTGTGTTGAGCGACACCAATGCCGGGAGGAAGGCAAAGGACATGCTGGCGTCTTTTGCCAAGAACCGGCAGGCCTTGATCGAGTTGGAGGAAAAAGAGTTGCGGCGGATGGAAGAAGACTTCATGAAGCAGGGCAGCGTGTTGAGCGCCAACGCCAAGCGCGAGCGGGAGGAACAATTCCGTCGTCGCATGTCGGAGTATCAGCAGAAGGTCACCGACTTGAATCGTGAAGTGCAGGATAAGCAGAAAGAGGTGTTGGACGGATTCCGTGAAAAAATTGAAACCTTGTCGGGCCGAGTGGCCAAACGGTTGGAACTCCAGGCCGTGTTCGATCGCGGGCGCGGCGGACCCACTCTGTACTTCGACGAGGCGGTGGATGTGTCGTCGCAGGTGATCGAAGAATTCAATAAAACGTATCCATGATGAGGGGGCCCATGAACGTACGTACTTGGATCGTAGCGGGTGCGGTGCCGGTGGTGTTGGCGTGGTTGGCGCAGCCCGTGCAGGCAGCGGACCGCATCAAGGTCGCGATGATGGACCAGCAACAGGTCGTCGAGCGGAGCGTGGCCGGGAAACGCGCCCTTGAAGATCTCAAAAGTTATTCCACGACGCGCCAGAAGATCATCGATTCCGACGACCAGGAATTGAAGGAGCTTGAGAAGGCGCTCCAGGACAGCGCGCTCACCGAAGAAGTCCGCAAGGAGAAACAGGAGCAATTCAGGGCGAAGCTGGAGGCCTATCAGCGCCGGATTCAAGACTTCAACCGTGAGGTGCAGGAGAAGCAAAAGGGCATGGTCCTGGATTTTGCGCAGCGCATCCATGCCGCGGTATCCGCCGTGGCCCAGAAGGAAGGGTATACCGCCGTCATCGACCGGGGCAGCGAGTCCACCGTCAAGATCGTCGTCTACGGCCACCCGTCGGTCGACCTGACGGAGCAGATCGTCAAGGAGTTCGACCGGCAAAACAAATAGCCGGGATGTGTAATCGTCTACGCAACACAGGAGGCGGGGCTGATGTCAGTGATGGACAATGTTGAGATTCAATCGATCCTTCCCCACCGGTATCCGTTTTTGCTGGTCGATCGTATTCGCGAACTCGATCCGGACCGCCGGATCGTCGGCATTAAGAATGTGACGATCAACGAGCCGTTTTTTCAGGGGCATTTCCCCGGCCGTCCGGTCATGCCCGGGGTGTTGATTCTTGAGGCGCTGGCCCAGGTGGGCGGGGTGCTGGCGTTCAAGTCGTTGGGGTCGGTCGGCCGGCCGGTCGTGTATTTGACCGGCATCGACGGGGCCAAATTCAGGAAGCCGGTGGTCCCGGGTGACATTCTCCGCTTGGAAGTGGATGTGCTGAAGAAGCGCGCGCCGTTCTGGAAGATGCAAGGCAGGGCCTTCGTCGAGTCCGAACTGGTGTGTGAAGCGGAAGTCACGGCCATGGTCACGGATGAACAGGCCGGCGGGGACAAGTAGCCGGGGCTCTGTGTCGGCCGGTGGCGTGGCGTTGAACAGCATAGCAGTCGATGGTGAGGAGGTTTTGAGTGAACATACATCCGACCGCGGTGGTCCATCCCAAAGCGGTGCTCGCAGACGATGTGGAAGTGGGCGCCTATTCCGTCGTCGGTGAACACGTCCGGATCGGCGCAGGCACTCGCGTATTGTCCCACGTGTGCATCGATGGGTGGACCGACATCGGAGAGCGGTGCGAATTGCATCCCTTTGTATCGGTCGGCGGACCGCCCCAACATATGCAGTATAAGGGCGAACCGACCAAGGTCGTGATCGGTCACGACAATATCCTGCGGGAGTACGTGACGGTCAACCGGGCGACGGTGCAAGGCGGTGGAGTCACCAGTATCGGCGACGCCAACTTCCTGATGGCCTACGTCCATGTCGCGCACGATTGCCACCTCGGCAATCATCTCATTCTTGCGAATGCAGCAAGTCTGGCCGGCCATATTACGATCGGCGATCACGCCATCATCGGCGGACTTTCGGGCATCCACCAGTTCGTGCGGATCGGCGCCTATGCGATGGTCGGCGGTTGCTGCGCACTCGGCCAGGACCTGCCGCCGTTCATGCGGGCTGCCGGCGGGTATCGCGCCCGTATGTACGGGCTGAACTCCATCGGTCTGCGACGGCATGGTTTCTCCTCCGAGCGCATCGCGGCGCTGAAGAAGTCCTACGAAGTTCTGTTTCGTTCCGGGCACCGGGTGGCGGAGGCTGTCAAACTGGCGCGTGAGAACTTCAGTGCCAGCCCGGATGTCATGCAGGTGGCCGCGTTTATGGAAGGGACCAAACGGGGGATTTGCCGGTCGGTCGGTAAGGATCAAGAGGGCGAAGAGGAGTAGCGGGTGGGGAAGCAGGTGGCCGAGCATAGGCAGGCATCCGATGGACAGCGGATCGGACTGATTGCGGGTAACGGCCGGTTCCCGATCATTTTTGCCGATAATGCGAAGCGGCTCGGATATTCCGTGTCCGCGGTGGCGCATGAGGGCGAAACCGACCCGGAACTCGCGCGGCACGTTGATCACATTCACTGGATCAAGATCGGCCAGTTCGGCAAATTGATCGAGGCGCTCAAGGGCGACGGCGTGCAGCGCGCAGTCATGCTGGGCGGTATCAAGAAGACGCACGTATTTTCCACGGTCAGGCCGGACTTTCGCGCCTTGGCCCTGGCCGCTAAACTGATTCATCTCAAGGACGACGACATCCTGCGCCGGGTCGCCGAGGAGATCGAACAGGAAGGTATTCAGATCTGTGAATCCACCTTTGGGCTGGAAGGGATCCTTGTCGAGGAAGGCACGTTGACAAGGCGCGAGCCGAGCAAAAAGGAATGGGAAGACATCCGGTACGGCTGGGATGTCGGAAAACAGGTCGGAGCGTTGGATATCGGCCAGTGCGTCGTGGTGAAGGACCGGGTGATTGTGGCCGTCGAAGCCGTGGAAGGAACCGATGGCGCGATCCGCCGGGGCGGTGAACTGGCGCATGGCGGCGCCGTGGTGGTGAAACGGTGCAAACCCCAGCAGGATCTCCGGTTCGATCTTCCTGCCGTCGGCCCGCGCACCATCGAGGTGATGGAGTCCGTGAAGGCGTCGGTGCTGGCGTTGGAAGCGGGACGCGGGATTCTCCTGGACCGTGACGAAACGATCGCGAAGGCGAACCGTGCCGGCATCGCGATTATCGGAATGACGTAACAGGCTGCGGAAAAACTCGATTCGTGCACCTACGCAGCGATCAGCGTCTGTAAGGTGTCGGCATTGAATATAATACACAGGTTGCGAAAAAAGGCCGTCCGGCAAGGCCGCAGCAAGCGACGAGGTGAATCGTACTCGGGCTGTACGGTGAGCCCCGGCGCGATGCGAGAACGCCGCTGGCGGACTTTTTCCGCATCCTGCTCATGTCGTTCGGCATTGGAACGGAGGCCTGCCTCGTGAGACAGGATTGGGCGCGATGAAACAGCTTCGAGCCGGCGTGATCGGTGTCGGTCACCTGGGGCAGCACCATGCCCGCCACTACGCGACTCTTCCCGGCGCAACGTTGGTCGGTGTGTGCGATGCCTCGCCGACCCGTGCCAAGTTGATCGCCGATCGGCATGGCGTCCAGTTCTGGACGGACCTCGACGACCTCCTCAAGCAGGTCGATATCGTCAGTGTCGCCGCTCCTACCTCTGCGCATTTTTCGGCGACCAAGGCCTGCCTGGAAGCCGGCAAGCATGTGCTGGTCGAAAAACCGATCGCCGTGACGTCGGCGGAAGCCCGTGAACTGGTCGAACTGGCTGCGCGCCGTGGGTGCCTGTTACAGGTCGGACATAGCGAGCGGTTCAATCCGATCATGCAGCGCATGCGTCCCTTCATCGAACGCCCGGCCTTTATCGAATGTCACCGCTTGAGCGCCTTCGGTGAGCGGGGGACCGACGTCGATGTCGTGCTGGATCTGATGATTCACGATCTGGATCTGGTGTTGTCGTTCAATCCTGGGCCGGTCGAAGAGGTGCGGGCGGCTGGCGTGCCGGTGCTCTCGTCGAACATCGATATCGCCAATGCCCGAATTGCCTTTGCGAGCGGTTGCGTCGCGAATGTGACGGCGAGTCGCGTATCGACCAACAAGATGCGCCGGCTGCGTGTCTTCCAGCGCGACCGTTACGTCTCGATCGATTTTCAAACGCGCCAGGCTGTCGTGTCCCGTCGCGTGCAGGCGGCCGGCGCCAAGCCGACCATCGACATCGAATCTTACCAGGCCGGAGATGAGGAGCCGTTGCGGCTCGAGCTGGATTCGTTCATTCACGCGGTGAATACCGGGACCCGTCCCGTCGTGTCCGGTGAAGACGGAGAAGCGGCGCTCAATCTGGCGACCCTGGTCCTGGAGGCCATCGGCCGGTTTACGCAACGCCATTCGGCGGATGAGGCTGCGGCGGTGGCCTTTGGCCGGGAGAATGTGTAAGGGTATGACCTCTGTGCCGATCTGCACGAGACGAGCAGCATGCCACGCATCTTAATCGTCACCGGCGAGGCTTCCGGCGACCTCCATGGAGCTCACTTGGTCAAGGCGCTCAAGGAGCTGTCCCCCGCCCTTCAGATTGTGGGTGTCGGCGGCGCGTCGATGCTGGCGGCCGGCGCGGAACTCGTGAAAGACATTCCCCAGCTGGACGTGATGGGGCTCATCGGCCTGTCTGCCGTCAAAACGATGCTGCAGCGGATTTCGCGTATCCGGACACTGATCAAGGGTGAACGCTGGGATCTCGTCGTGTTGATCGACAACCCGGGCCTCAATTTTCATTTTGCGCGAGTGGCCAGGGCCTGCGGTCTCAAGGTGCTCTATTACATTGCGCCGCAAGTATGGGCCTGGCGGCGGGGGCGGATGCGCTGGATCCAGCAGCGCGTCGATCATGTGCTCGCGATTCTGCCGTTCGAGGAACCGCTCTACAAAAAGGCCGGCGTGCGGTGTACGTTTGTCGGCAATCCGCTGCTCGACGAAGTCGCGCCGTCGTACGATCGGCAGGCCTTGCGCCGGCAGTTCGGACTGTCGGATGCAGGCCCCGTGATCGGCTTGTTTCCGGGCAGTCGAAAAGGTGAACTGCTCGAGCATATTCCGCTCCTCCTGGAGACGGTGAAGCGTCTTGCGCAACGGCACCCGGCGATTCAGTTCATCCTGGCCCAGGCGTCATCGATTCAAGACCAGTTCCTTGCCGATCTCTTGAAAGATAGCCCGGTTCCCATTCGGGTCTTTCGCAATCAGGCCAGTGAAGTCATGGCGGCCTCGGACCTGCTGGTCGTCAAGTCGGGCACGTCTACCTTGCAGGCTGCGGTGGTGGGAACGCCCATGATTTTGTTCTATCGGGCCTCATCCTGGCTCACCTACCGGTTGGCGCGTCTCCTGATTCGGGTGCCCTGGATCGGTCTCGCGAATCTGGTCGCCGGACGGGGGATTGTGCCGGAACTGATTCACGATGAGGCGACGCCGGAGCGGCTCATACAGGAAACCGAACGGCTGTTGGGGGATCCTCGCGCGTATGAAGAAATGAAGGCTGCGCTCTTGACGGTACGCCAGGCGTTGGGCACACCCGGTGCGTCGCGTCGTGCCGCGGAAGCCGTCTTGGCCGAGTGTCGGGCATGAAACATTATCTTCGTTTACTTACATATCTGAATCCCTACCGGTTTCGACTGGGCGCGGCGTTTCTTTGCGCGCTGCTCGTGGCCGGACTCTCCGCCGCCTATGCCTGGTTGGTCCGCCCGGTCCTCGACGGCCTGTTCATCAGCAAGGATGAAAGCCTGCTGCTCGTGCTTCCCATCGCGATCCTGGCGGTGGCGGTGCTCAAGGGGGTGTTCAACTACGGACAGAACTATCTGATGAACTATGTCGGGAACCAGGTCATCGGCGACATCAGAGAGCAGCTCTTTTCAAAACTTGTTCGACTGCCGGTTCATTTTCACGACACGAATACGTCGGGCCGGTTGGTCTCGCGGGTCATTAACGATGTAAACCAGATGGCCAATGCCGTGGCGGGGGTGCTGAAAGATCTGTTTCAGCAGGGACTGACGTTTCTGGCCATGATCGGCGTGATCATTTACCAGAACTGGAAACTGGCGGCGGTCTCGATGATCGTGGTGCCGCTTTCCGTGGTCACCATGGCGAGAATGGGAAAACGGTTGAGGAATCTGGCGACGCGCGGCCAGGAACGCATGGGCGACATGGCCTCGACGCTGCAGGAAACGCTGGCCGGTATCCGCATGGTGAAATCGTTCGGCCGGGAAGAGGAAGAAGCCAAGCGATTTCGTTTGAGCAACGACGCCTTCATCCATACGACGATGAAGGCCATTCAGGTCTCCTCGCTGGGTTCTTCCCACATGGAGGTCATCGGTGTGCTCGGGGTCGCGGGGATCATCTGGTACGGCGGGTATCTGGTCATCCATGATGAGATGACTCCCGGCGCCTTCTTCTCGTTCCTGGCGGCCATGTTCATGGCCTACACGCCGATCAGAAGATTGTCCGGCGCGAACAACACGGTTCAGCAGGCGCTGGCGGCCGCCGAGCGGGTATTCGATGTACTGGACTTGCCGACGGAGCCGGAGGCCAACGGCGGCCAGACGGACCTGCCGGCCATTTCCAGGTCCCTCGAATTCAGGCAGGTTGCGTTCCAGTACGAAGGCCAGGGTGAGCCTGCGCTGAGCGGTATCGATCTGACGATCCGGGCGGGCGAGATCATTGCCTTTGTCGGCAGCAGCGGGAGTGGAAAGACCACGCTGGTGAGTCTGCTCCCGAGATTCTACGATCCGACCGGAGGGCAGATTCTGATCGACGGGGTGGATCTTCAGACCTGCAGTTTGCGGTCGGTACGCGGGCAGATCGGAATCGTCTCCCAGGAAGTCGTGCTGTTCGACGATACGGTGCGCAACAATATCGGCTACGGGCGGCAGGGTGCCACGCCCGACGATGTGATGCGAGCGGCCCAGCTGGCCTACGCGCATGAGTTCATTGTCCGGATGCCGGCCGGGTATGATACGTTGATCGGAGAGCGCGGGCTCAAGCTCTCGGGCGGTGAGCGGCAGCGGTTGGCGATCGCGCGGGCGATTCTCCGCGACCCGCCGATCCTGATTCTGGATGAAGCGACGTCGGCGCTGGACACCCAATCGGAGCGCATCGTGCAGCTGGCCCTGACCAATTTGATGCATAACCGAACGACCCTGGTCGTGGCTCACCGGCTGTCGACCATTCAGAATGCCAACCGCATCGTGGTGTTGGACCGGGGCAGGGTCGCGGAAGTCGGCTCGCACGAAGAGCTCCTGCGCAAGGGCGGCATGTATAAGCGCCTGCACGCGATGCAGTTTGCCGATGCGATCTCGGAGTAGGGACGCAGACGAAGGTGAGGGATGGCAGTCCTATGACAACTGATCGATCAGCGGCGGCCCCTCAGCCGCAGCCCTTGCTGAAGCGAGTCGTCAACGCGCTCAAGGTCGCGGTGGTGCCGCCCGTCGGCTACCGGATCATTCAGATGCTACGCCGCACGATGACCTGGCGCACCGAAGGCTCAGAGCATGTGAACCGCTTGTTTGCAGAAGAGAAGCGGGTGATCCTGGCCTTCTGGCATGCTCAGCAGTTGATGATGCCGCTTGCCATTCCGGGGCTTGAAGCCCATGTGTTGATCAGTCAGCATCGCGACGGCGAATTGATCCGCCGCATCGTGGCACGGTTCGGGTTGGACGCCGTTCGCGGGTCCAGTACCAGAGGGGGTGCGGAAGCCTTTCGGCAGCTGATTCGCCTCGGGCGGTCCGGCGGCAATCTCGTGTTGACGCCGGACGGACCGAAGGGCCCGCGGCAGGTGGTCAAGGTGGGCGTAGTGCAGCTGGCGAGGGCCACCGGCCTGCCGATCATCCCGATGGCCTTCGGCTGCTCAAAAAAAAACTCTTCGCGAGCTGGGACCGGTTCATCATGCCCTATCCGTTCTCGCGGGGCCTCTTTCTCCTGGGGCCGCCGATCAGCGTGCCGCCCGACGCCTCGTCCGACGACCTTGAGCGTGTCCGCCGGGAGTTGGAAGACACGCTGAACCGCATGACCATCAAGGCCGATGAGGCCGTCCTGCGGGCTGGCCCGTGATGTGGTATCTGCTTTACAACAGTCTTCTACTCCTGGTTTCCCCGATTATCCTGTTCGTCTTGTTGGCCAAGCAGCGTTGTCGCCGGGGGTTGCCCAAACGGCTGGGACTGCGGGCGGAGATGCCCACGACTGATCCAGCCGGCAGGTCGGGTTGCATCTGGATTCATGCCGTGTCTTTGGGCGAGGTGGTCGCCGTGGCGCCGCTTGTGCGGGATTTGCGTCGGCGGTACCCTGAGACGAGGTTGGTGGTCTCGACCGTAACCGAAACCGGGCGTGAAGCGGTGGAGCAACGGCTGGAGGGCGTGGCCGAGCACCGGTACGCGCCGCTCGATTTTCCCTGGGTCGTCAATCAGGCGATCGATCGTCTCCAGCCGAGTCTGTATATTTTTGTCGAAACGGAACTCTGGCCGAATATCCTGCGGAGTTTGCGGCGTCGAAATGTGCCGTCGATTCTGGTCAACGGGCGATTGTCCACCCGTTCCTTTGAGCGGCAACGCCTGCCGGTCATCCGGGATTTCTACAGGACCATGCTGAACATGATCAGCTGTTGCCTCATGCAATCGGAGCGGGATGCGCAGCGCATGATCGACTTAGGGGCCGAACCGTCACGAGTTCGATGCACCGGCAACATCAAGTTCGATCAACCGGTTCCGCAGGCTGCCGCCGGTGGCACGGCTGTCTCGAAAGCGGCGCTCGGGCTGACCGACCGGGAACTGTTGCTGGTAGCCGGAAGTACACATCCCGGCGAGGAAGAAACGATCGTCAATGCCTATCGGATCCTGAGTCCTGAGTTCCCTGAGCTCCGCTTGGTCCTGGCCCCCCGCCATATCGAACGGGCGGCGCAGGTGGAGCAGATGATCCAGGCGAAAGGCCTTACGGTGACCCGGCGTAGCACCGGCGGACAAGTGCCGATGGCGAGCACGGGGGCGCGGGTGTTGGTCCTGGATACGCGCGGGGAATTGGCCTTGTTATATCGAGACGCAGTGGTGGCCTTTGTCGGGGGCACCCTGGCGCCGGTGGGAGGGCATAATCTCTTGGAGCCGGCGGTCTGGGGGAAACCGGTGCTGTTCGGTCCGCATACCGACCATTGTGCCGAAGTGGCGACGCTCCTGCTGAATGCGCAGGGAGGACTGGTGGTGCAGGACGAACAGGACCTTGCGCAAGGCCTTCAGGCGCTCCTTCGCGATCCCGCCGCGTTGCTGCGGATGGGGCAGGCGGCGCAGCGGGTCGTGGCGGACAACCAGGGCGCGCTCCAGCGTAGCGCGGACATCATCGCCACGTTTCTGCCGGCACGAGGGACCTCGAAGAACGCGCTGGTTGAACAGGGGCGGGAGTTGTCGAGTCGGCAATCGTAATGGCGGCGACCATGTCGAGAGGGCTGCGGTCCTGGTTGCGGTGGGTCGGGTATCCCTACGAACTCGCGGCTCGCCTCCGGCTGTGGGGTTACACCCATGGCTGGTTCTCCACGCGTCGGTTACCTCGTCCCGTCATCAGCGTCGGGAACCTCACCGTCGGTGGCACAGGCAAAACGCCGGTCGTCATGTACCTGGTGGAGCGACTGACGGCACATGGCAAACGCGTGGCGATTCTGAGCCGCGGGTATCGGCGTCGCAGCAACGCTCCGCAATTGCTGGTCTCCGACGGACAACAGGTGTTGGTGGGGCCGGACGAGGCCGGAGACGAGCCCTATTTGATCGCGCGCCGCTGCCCTCAGGCCGTCGTGGCGGTGGGGGCGAACCGGTATGCGCTCGGCCAATGGGTCTTGGGGCGACTGCCGGTGGATTGTTTTTTGCTGGACGACGGGTTTCAGCATGTCCAACTCCATCGCGATCTGAATCTACTCCTGGTGGACGCGACGGACGCGGCGGGCATCCAGGCGGCGTTGCCGGTCGGACGTTTACGGGAACCCCTCTCGGCGGCCGCGCGCGCCTCGGCCATCCTTATCACCCGGGTCGATGAGGCGCATGGAGGGGAGTCGGTGCGGTGTCTGTTGCTCGACGCCTGCGGCTCACTTCCGTCGCTGGTGCGTGTGGGATTCCGGGCGGAGGAGTTCCGGCGCGTAGGGACGGGCGAACGGCTTCCGTTGGATGCGTTTCGCGGCCGGTCGGCTGTGCTCTTCAGCGGGATCGGCAATGCGGAATCCTTTCGCGCCCTGGTGGCCGGATTGGGTATCACCGTGGTTGAGATGCTGGCATTTCCCGATCATGTGCACTATACCCGTGGCATGATAGACACTATTCGAGCCAAGGCGAAAGCCTGTGGCGCCGATCTGCTGGTGACGACGGAGAAAGATGCCGACAAGGTTGCGCCGTTGTTAGTTGCGGAGGATGCCTGCTGGGCCGTGAGACTCCGCACCGAAATTGTGTCGGGGCAGGAGGATTTGGAGCGATTGTTGCGACTCGACTCCGCACGAGGCAGGACGGGAGGCCATGCGTAAGGAAGGCATCCGTCGCATCGTCATCCGCGGCCCCAATTGGCTCGGGGATGCCGTCATGTGCGAGCCGGCCTTGAGTCAGGTGCGCACCCTGTTCCCGCAGGCCGAGATTACCCTGCTGGTGAAGCCCGGCATTGCGGATCTGCTGGCGCAACATCCGGAGGTGAACCGGACGCTGGTGTATGACGATCGGGGACGCCATGCCGGGCTGGTTGGAAAATGGACCCTCGCCGCGGTGCTGCGCCGTCACCGATTCGATCTGGCCATCCTGTTTCAGAATGCCTTTGAGGCGGCGCTGATCAGTTTCCTGGCGGGCATTCCCAGACGATTCGGATATGCGACGGACGGGCGAACGCTGTTGCTGACCGACCCGGTGACCGTGCCGCCACGCACTGCGCAACGACATCAGGTCGAGTATTATTGGGATCTCCTGAAGCCGCTGGGCGGGCACGGTCCTGCGCCTGCGCCTCGTTTGTTTGTCACGCCGGATGAATCGGCGTTGATCGCCGGGCGGTTGGCGGATGCCGGAATCGGGCCTTCGGATCCGGTGATCGGGGTGAACCCCGGCTCGACCTATGGCCACGCCAAGCGATGGTTGCCGGATCGGTACGCCGAGGTCGTCAACCGTGCGGTGACGGATGTGCAGGGGCGATCGGGTGCCAGAGTCGGCGTGGCGATCTTGGGAGCCAAGGGTGAGGAGCCGTTGGGAAAAGCCATCGCCGACCAGATCAAGACGCGCACGGTCGTGTGTTCCGGCCAGACCACGGTACGGGAATTGATGGCGCTGGTGAAGCGCTGCCAGTTGTTTCTCACGAACGACACGGGGCCCATGCACGTCGCGGCCGCCTTCAAGGTTCCGCTGGTAGCCGTATTCGGCCCGACCGATTGGCAAACCACGTCGCCGTTCGGCGTCGATGCCCAGCTGGTCCGGCAGCCGGTGTCCTGCGCGCCCTGTCTCTTGAGGGAATGTCCCATCGATCACCGGTGCATGACCGGGGTGACGGTGGAGCAGGTCTACGATGCAGTGGTGCAGCACCTGCCGCTGGTGGCCCCTCCTCCGGCAGTCGACCCCGCGCCACCGACGCCAGGTCTCACTTCCACGTCGCTGGCGGGTGTGACCGTATTTCTCGATCGCGACGGCACATTGAATGTCGATACGGGTTATGTGAAATCTCCGGATGACTTCACGGTTCTGCCCGGCGTGGGAGCGGCGTTGGCCCGGTTGAAACAGGCCGGCGCGCGCCTGGTTGTCGTCACGAATCAGTCGGGGCTCGGGCGGGGATATTTTTCATCCAGAGATCTCGAAGCGATTCACAGCAAGTTGCGGCTGGTGCTGGCTGAGGATGGGGTGACGCTCGATGGACTGTATTTTTGTCCCCACCATCCCGACGATCACTGCAACTGCCGCAAACCGGCCAGGGGCATGATCGACCGTGCTCATGCCGAATTGAAAGTGGATCTGAGCCGCGCCTATGTGATCGGTGACAGTATTCGTGATGTCGAACTGGCCAAACAGGTCGGGGCGCGGAGCCTGCTGGTCATGACCGGCCCGTCCGGTGCGGAGGCCTTGGCCGATCTGATGGCCCGCGATCTGCCTCCGGACTATGTGGCCGAGGAGTTGTCGCAGGCGGTGGACTGGATCGTCGCCCATGCGACGCACAGGCCCGCCGCCGACCTGCAGCGCTGATCATCTCTGGTGGCCGAATGACCGATCCCGTACGCCGACTCCTGTTGATCAAACCGAGTTCGCTGGGCGACATCGTCCATGCGATGCCGACCCTGGCGGCGTTGCGCGAGCAGTTTCCCCAAGCCCGTGTCACCTGGCTGGTGAAGCGACAATGGGCGCCGCTGGTGGAAGTCATTGCCGGGGTCGACCAGGTCTGTTCGGTATCGGAAGGACTCAGGGGCTGGTTGGGGCGGGTGCCCGATCTCCGGGCGGCCGGCTTCGATCTGGTCGTCGATCTTCAAGGACTCTTCCGGAGCGGGGCGATGGCTCGGTTGAGCGGTTGCGACCGTCGGATCGGGTTTGCCAATGCGCGGGAGGGCAGCTCTCTGTTCTATACCCAGCGGGTGGCGGTTCCTCCCGCGCCCATGCACGCGGTCGATCGCTACCTGCTCGTCGCCGAGGCGCTAGGCGCGACACGACCCACGCAGCCGCGGTTCGAATTCGTCGATCGATCGGAAGACCGACAGGCCGTGGAGACCATGTTGTCCCGGGCCGGAGTTGCCCCTCATCAACCCTGGGTTGCCATGAACGTGTCCGCGCGTTGGGAGACCAAGCGCTGGCCGCCGCAACATTTTGCTGAGGCAGCAGACCGGCTTTCTCAGGCGCATGCGCTGCCTGTGGTCCTGATCGGCGGGCCGGCCGAGCGGGCGGAGTCGCTCGCGGTGACGGCGCTCATGCGTACGAAAGCGATTGATCTGACAGGACAGACCCCTGTAGGCTTGCTCCCCGGTTTACTCCGTCGCGCGTCCTTGTTGGTGACGAACGATTCCGGGCCTATGCACATCGCTGCGGCGGTGGGGACGCCGGTGGTGGCCCTGTTCGGCCCGACGGATCCGGTCAAAACCGGGCCCTATGGCAAGGGCCATGTGGTCCTGTCGCATGCAGTGGAATGCAGACCCTGTTTTCGCCGTGACTGTGCCCGTGCCGTGCCCCTCGAATGTCTGACCGCCGTGCGACCGGAACAGGTCGTTCGTGCCGTCGAACAACAACTTGAGCGATCACAGAAACCAGGATCATTGTGAACATCATCATTGCGGAATCCAGCACGGCGGTCGGCGGACAGGAACTGGCTGTTCTGCTGCACGCGGAGCGCCTGTTGAAGCGCGGCCATCGCATTCGATTGGTCCTGGAGCCGCGCAGCCCGATCATGGCCATGGCCAGGGAACGAGGGCTTCCGGTCGAACCCTTTGTCATGCGGCAATGGCGGCTGCCGCTGTCGATTCTGGCTTTCCGCGCGTTGCTCAAGCGGGAGCGTCCCGAGATCGTCCACGTCAACAGTTCACGCGATAGCTGGATCGCGGCGCTGTCGTCGCGCCTGCTCGATCCGCGCCCCAAAGTCATTCGCACGCGGCATATTTCGGCGCCGCTCAATAACAACGCCACCACGCATTGGCTGTATCGTCGTCTCTTCGACATGGTCATCGTGACTGGGAGCGAACGGAATCGGCAGGACCTCATCCATCGGGACGGATTGGCGCCGGACCGTGTCGCTTCGTTTCCCATCGGCTTGGATGTGGAGCACTTTTCGCCGGCCAAGCCTCAGCACGATATCCGGTCCGAGCTGGGGATTCCCACCGGGCATCTGCTGGTCGGGATGATTTCCTATCTGCGGGACTATAAAGGCCACCGGTATCTTGTAGAGGCGGCCGCCAAGGTGCTGAAGCAACGCCAGGGAGTGGCCTTTCTCATCGTGGGTGAAGGGCCGGAAGAGCAGAACATCCGCGCGCAAATCGAACGCCTCGGCTTGACCGCCGGCGTGCGCATGTTGGGATTCCGAGATGACCTCCTGGATGTGTTCCGGTCGTTGAATCTCTTTGTGATTCCCACGGTCGAAGGCGATACCATTCCTCAGGTGTTGATGCAGGCCCTGGCGATCGGACTCCCGGTTGTCTCGACGACCACCGGATCGATTCCCGATGTGCTGGCCGACGGGGAGTCGGGGTTCATCGTCCCGCCGCGGGATGCCGATGCGTTGGCCGATCGGATCGGTCGCCTGCTGGTCGATCCCGAGCTTCGCGCCGCGATGGGGCGACGGGGCCGTCAGACGGTGGAGCAGTCCTATTCGATCGACCGGATGGTGGATGAGCTGGAGCGTGTCTATCGACGGGTGATCGCATCATGATGCAACGATGGGCGGAAGCCCGCGCCTCCATCCGCAAAAGCGTGCTGTTCTGGTGGATTCTCTTCGTCGTGATGCAAATGGCGGAGCGGGTGTTTCTGTTGCGCGACGCGTTTGAGCAGGAAGCTCCCAGCCTGCCGCTGCTGCTCAAGACCCTTGTCGTCGGCGTGCGGGGGGATTTCATTACCGCCACCTTTGCGTTGGTACTGGCCGGGGTCGGGGCAGGGGCATGGGCCCTGCGGGGGCATGGCTGGAGCGGATTGAGACGTCTGACCCAGCCCTTCCTCCTGTCGTTTCGATCTGGGCTGCACGTGGGGTCTGTGCTGACCGGCTTGTTGTTGTTTGTCCTGCTGTGTGTGGACATGGGGTACTACGGGTTCAACCGGCAGCATATGGACTTCGTGTTTCTCGAATATGTCGGCGACCTCTTTGCGCCTGCGGCGACATCGGACAGCACCAATGTGCAGGCGATGCAGCAAACCAGCGCAGAGTTAGGCGCGGCAGGTAAATGGGCGGGAAGGCTGGCGCTCTTTCTGGGCATCCAGGCTGTGGCCATGGGGCTGTGGTGGTGGAGTTTTTCCTGCGCCATTGTGCCGGCGTTGGCTCGCTGGCGGCCGGGCTCGGGGTTTCAGGCGAACACGTTCCTCCTTGTTGCGCTGGTGGCGGGCGGCGCCGGGTTCCATCATTCCGGCCCCTACGGGATTCGGATCGCGCCGATCGGAAGCATGGTCTATTACACGCTGGCGCAGAATCCCGTCCTCTTTGCGGCTGAAGCCCTGCGAATCGCGGTGGTATCGCGAGGGTCGATGGAGCAACGGGCAAGTGCCGAGGCGATGCCCTATGAGGTCGCCGTTCAGACCGTGCAGCGATTGCTCGGCCCGGGTGAAGCATTTGTGGATCAGCGGTATCCCCTGGTCAGAACCATGGCCGCCTCTTCTGATAGTGTTCGGTTACCCGGGCAGGCGAACATCCTGTTGGTATTTCTCGAAGGGCTGGATCGCCGGTATCTCGAGCAGAAGTACGGCGAGATTCAGGGGACACCTTTTTTGGATCGCCTGAAGCAGGAGAGCGTCTACTTCGAGAACTTTTTCTCCAACGGCGTTCAAACGTCACGGGGGCTGTTTGCGACCCTCTGCAGCGCCTTTCCGCGGCAAGGGGCCGCCGCAATGAAAACGCGCTATGCCCACGATTACCTCTGTCTGCCGTCTTTGTTACAGCGTCAGGGCTACCGAACGGAGATGGTGATCGGGCAGCATCGGGACTTGAACCGGCTTCAGTCGTTCGTGGCGCGCAATGGTTTGCAGCAGCTGATCGACGAGGGAGATTTTCCCAAGGATGCGGAGCGGATGGGCCTCGGCATCGTGGACGGCGCCCTGTTCGATCTCTGTTACGAACGCATCAAGCAACGCCAGGCGGAGGACAAACCGTTTTTTCTGACGACCCTCACGTTGTCGACCCATCATCCCTTCGCGGCCCCGCAGAACCATCCCGACGTGCGTCTGCTGCAGGAGCAGGTGCAAGACAAGTATGTCGGCGCTCTGCGATATACGGATCTCGAATTCGAGCGGGTGTTTACCAGACTCGTTCGCGAGGGACTCTTGCGGAATACGGTTGTCGTCGTCCTGGGTGACCATGGCCGGCACGAACCGGTCGGGAGCACAGATATGGAGCGAAAGGCGGGTCATTTTGCATCGCCGCTGTTTATCTGGATGGACGAGTCGTTGCGCACTCCGGCCACCTATCGCCCGCGGACCGTGTCGGCCATTGCCAGCCAGGTCGATGTGGCTCCGACCCTGCTGGCGCTCAACGGCATTCTACCTGCCGTGGGGGCGTTCGCCGGACATGATTTGACCTGTCTGTTGGTGCGGGATTGTTTGCCGAACCAGGTGGCCTATCTCACCAGTGTCTACGACAATCTGGTCGGCCTGGCCAGTCCGGACGGGCTGTTATTGTATTCGTTCTCGACCGAGTCGTTTCAAGAGGCCACGCTCAATTTCGACGCGGTATCCGACAGCGAGTCGGGCCGGCGACGACGGTTCGCTACTCACGACCGGGAGTTGATGGCTCTCTACGAGGTGGCGAATGTCGCGCTCGATTCGAATCGCCTCTGGTCCTGGCGCGAGTTCGGGACACGATTATGATCGTGTGGGGCACAATTTCTTGTTCGTCGTTGTTCGAGAAGGATCTGCTGCTGTGAATCACATTCCGGTGTCGGCCGTGGTCATCGCCTACAATGACGAGCCCAATATGCGGGCTTGTCTGGAGTCCATTACTTGGGCGGATGAAATCATCGTGGTGGATTCCCACAGTACCGACGCCACCGAGCGCATCAGCCGGGAATTTACCGACCAGGTCTATCAGCATGACTTTCATGGATTCGGGCGCCTGCGGAACGAGGCCCTGACCCATGCCACGCACGACTGGGTGTTCAGTCTGGATACCGATGAACGGGCGACGCCGGAGTTGCGCGAGGAGATCCGGCGCGTGCTGGCTGCCGGCCCGGAGGCCGATGCCTACTTCGTCCCCCGCAAGAATTACTTTCTCGGGCGCTGGATCAAACATTGCGGCTGGTTTCCTGACTACCGGCAGCCGCAGTTGTTTCGGAAGAGCCGGCTGCGTTATCGGGAGGAACTTGTCCATGAAAGTTTCGATCTGGACGGGAAAATCGGCTACTTGACGGCCGCTGCGCTGCAGTACCCCTTCCGGGATATCGACCATTACTTAGCGAAGCAGGAGCGCTATTCCGATCTCATGGCGCGGCGCATGGTCGAGCAGGGGCGTGCATTCTCCCCGCATCAGCTGGTCTCACATCCCTGTTTCACATTTCTGAAAATGTATGTCGGGCGGAAAGGTTGTCTGGACGGGGTGCCCGGACTCATCTTGTCCGGACTCTATGCCTATTATACGTTCATCAAGTACGCGCGTTTCTGGGAGTTGCGGTCCCGGGTGCTGCCTGAGGGCAGCCAGGCTGCGCCGGTGAAGCAGGGCTAAGCGTGACGGGTTACTGACGATGGAGCGAGACGCAGCACCATGACGATTGCGGCGGTGGTCATCAGCAAGGATGAAGAGAAGAATATTGCCGACTGTCTCGAGTCCCTGCGCTGGGCCGACGAACTGATCGTCGTGGATGCGGAAAGTCGGGACCGGACGGTGGAGTTGGCAAAGCAGTACACCCCGAAAGTGTTTGTCCGCCCGTGGCCCGGGTATGGCCCGCAAAAAAACTTCGGCATCGATCAGGCCGCTGCGGAGTGGATTCTCGTGGTGGATGCCGATGAGCGCGTGACCGTGGGATTGCGAAGGGAAATCGAAACGTTACTGGCGACGGCCCCGGCCGCCGACATCGGAGGGTATGAGATTCCCCGGCGGAATTTTTTCTACGGGAAATGGATTCAAGGCGGCGGGCTCTATCCGGACTATCAGCTGCGGCTCTTCCGAAACACTGCCGGCCGGTACGACGATGTGAAGCTGCATGAAAACTTCACGCTCAGCGGGCGTCGGGAGCGGCTTCAGGAGCCCTTCGATCACTACAGCATGCCCACCGTCAACCATCACATCCGCAAGATGATGCGGTATACGACTCTCGGTGCCGATGAGAAACTCAAGCGGGTCACCCATATCAGCGGCTGGGTCATTGCCACGCACCATCTTGGTACGATCCTCAAAACCCTGTTCTCCCGCGGCGGGTATCGCGACGGGGTGCACGGATTGGTGGTGGCGATGTTTGCCGGCCTCCACACATTCGTCAAATATGCCAAGGCCTGGGAGCGTGTGAACGTGAGGCGGGACGCATGATCGATCCAACCTTGCCCGGCATGAACCTGGCGGAGGTCCCGTTCCCCTGATGCGTATCGGGATCGACGCAGCGTCAATCGTGGGGGACAAGGGCGGCGTCGGCTGGCATACCTATCATCTGCTCCGGTCGCTGCTGGCCTTGGATGAGCAGGTCGAGTATGTCGGATATCTCCGGCCCGGGTCTCTGCAAGCGGGCCGGCTCGAAGGCTGGCCGGTCCACGATCGTCTGCGATGGGTGGAAACGCCGCGGTGGTTGATGCCATGCCGGGGCGCGTGGGACAGGCTCGATCTCTATCACGGCCCCAACTTCAAGATGCATACGACGGGACGATCGGGCGGCATCGTCACCATCCATGACCTGTGGCTGGTCCGGCACCCGGAATATTCGAGGAAGCTGTTGGGGCAGGCCGGTTCCTCCAGGCGGGCCATCGCCACGGCCAACCGGGCGCGACGGGTCGTGACGGTGTCGGAGTTTTCAGCCCGTGAAATAGAAGCCTTGTATGGAATTCCGCGTGAACGGGTGGTCGTCATCCATAACGGCGTGACCGAGGAATTCTCTCCGGTTCAGGATGAGCAGGGGATGGCAGTGTTGAGGGCACGGTGGGCGATTCCATCTGCCGGATTTATCCTGTTCGTCGGCGGAGCAGATCCACGAAAAAACCACCGTGTTTTTCTGCAGGCCGTGGCACAGTCGCGTTCGCAGCTTGGAGGGCGGGCCATTCTGCTCGTGGGAGATGCGGAGCATCCGCAGGGAAGTTATCTCGCGACGGCCCGGTCGCTCGGGTTGGAGCAGGACGTGCGTTGCACCGGTCGCCTCAATCGGGAGGATCTGTGCCGGCTCTACTCTTACGCCGAGGTGTTTGTCTTTCCGTCGCTCTATGAGGGCTTCGGCATGCCGGTGCTGGAGGCGATGGCTTGTGGAGCGCCGACGATTACCTCCTCGACGTCGTCTCTTCCGGAAGTGGCAGGGGATGCGGCGTTGCTGGTGAACCCAGAGGATGCCGAGGCGTTAGGAGCGGCGATGGTGAAGGTGCTCTCCGAGCAGGCGCTGCAACAGCAGCTTCGGGATCGTGGCTTTGAGCGGACGCGACTCTTTACCTGGCAACGTGCGGCGTTGCGCACCAGCGCCTTGTATCGTGAACTCTGTGCCTGAGGCAGGCTGTTGAAAAAAACCGCCAGCATCGTTCTCACTTCGCTCAGAGGTTCAGCGTACGGCCGAGAGTACGCTGAACCTCTTCGCTTGCTGCGGCCTTGCTGGGCGGTCTTTTTGAACAGCCTGCAGGCTATGAGTGCCCCATATGCGATTCTCAGTAGTTCTGAATTCCACAGGTATTGGGATAGTGTTGCAGCGAGCTGCTAAGAGCGACGGCGTGATGGATCTTCAGAATATTCTGATCATCAAATTGCGGCATATCGGCGATGTGCTCCTATCTACGCCGGTGTTGCGCGGACTGCGGACTGCCTTTCCCCTGGCGCGGCTGACCATGTTAGTCAATCGCGGAACGGAAGGAGTGTTGGCGCATAACCCGGATGTGAACGAAGTCTTGTGCCTCGAGAAGGGCTCCTTGAAGGCCCAGCTGAAATTTGTGCAGATGCTCAGGCAACGAGCGTTTGACGGCGTCGTCGATCTGACCGATGGCGATCGCTCGGCCGTCATCGGTCTGGCGACCGGTGCGCCCGTCCGTATCGGATTTAATGCCGAACATCGCTGGCGCGGGCTCTTGTACAGCACCGTGGCTAAACCACGCCAGGCGGATCAGCATCGAGTGGACTATGATCTCTGCGCCTTGCGGGCTCTGGGGCTGGACACGAAGCCGGGTACCCCGGCATTGTACCCGTCGCCGACGGATGAGCAGACGGTGGAGGCCTGGATGCAGGAGGCCGGCCTGTTGTCTGCGCAGGCCTCGCCGTTGTTGGTGCTGTTGCAACCGGGAGCGCGTTATTCGCTGAAAGTCTGGCCGCATGAACGTTTCGCTCAGCTGGCCGATCGGCTCGCCGACAGGTTTGTCTGCCGGATTCTCCTGGGCGGCGATCAACGTGAACGCGAGGTGGCTGAGCAGGTCGCCCGCAAGACGCGCTGTGCGCCCATTGTAGTGGCGGGGAAGTTTTCGCTCCTGCAGTTTGCCGCGTTGGTCAAACGTTGTGCGCTGTTCGTCGGAAACGACGGTGGCGCCATGCACATTGCCGCAACGATGGGAACGCCGGTTGTGGCTATTTTCGGGCCGACCTATCCGCAACGGTGGGGGCCGCGCGGCGGACCGGCGCAGGTGATTTACAAAGGCCTGGATTGCCGGGCCTGCTATCATCCGACCTGCTTGCGCGGGGACGATAGCTGTATGCAACAGATTGCGGTGGATGAGGTGTTTACGGCGGCCAGCCGGATGTTGGAACGCACGCCGGCGAGGACAGAGACATGAGCGACGAACTGGTCAGCGTGGTCATTCCGGTGTTCAACGGTGCGCCGTTCGTCGCCAAGGCCGTGGCCAGCGTGCGGGCGCAGGGGCACGGTGCCGTGGAAATCCTAGTAGTGGATGACGGATCGACAGACGGAACGCAGGAGGTGTTGAAACGTCTTGAGCAAAGCGACGGCATTCGATGGTTTCAGCGCAGCCACGGCGGACCGGCCCGTTCCCGGAATTACGGCATCGCCGCAGCGCAGGGACAGTTCATCGCGTTGTTGGATTGTGACGATATCTGGTTGCCGGGCAAACTCGCCGCCCAGTTGGCTGTCATGCGTGCGCGACCGGACGTGGGGCTGGTTCATACGGACTTCGAGGTACGATTTGAGGACGGCACCTTGGAGGAGCGCGTGTCGGCACGATCGAGCCGTGAGCCGATGGTGCAGGCGTTTGCCGGCGGTCATGTTGCGCTGCCGTCGACACTGCTGATTCGGAAATCGGTGCTCGATCAGATCGGGAGTCTGGACCCTGAACTGTACGGGTCGGAAGATTCCGATCTCACGATCCGGCTGTTTCGTGTGACCAGGTTCGAGTGCATCGATGAAGTGTTGGTGCATAAGTTGCAACGGGGGCACGGCTATCGGGACATGGCCTTCGATGAGCAGACCCACCGGGAGCGGGTGTTGGCCAGCCGCGACCGCTTTCTCATGCGCCTTGAGGGGTTTGCTCCCCTGACGGCGACGCAACGCGCCGCATTGGACCGGGAATGGGCGAACTACTTTCTATTAAAAGGGGCGGCGGCAGAACGGGCCGGCCGTCGGAGTGACGCGCGGCGGCACTATTGGGAGGCGATCTGCAAGGCCCCGACCCGCGTGCGATGTTATACGCGCTGGCTTCGCACCCTGAAGCCCTAGCGACAGCGCCGGGTATGCCCCACAGGCCTTGCGCCGAGCACTTCGCAAAGAGATCGCCAAAGGAACTATGGAAACCATCAGTTGCGACGTATGCGGAGAGGCCTCGAACACCGCCCTCTTTTGCCAATACGATCTCACACATCACGTCACCGACGACCTATTTACGGTCGTTCGTTGTCAGGGCTGCCGCTTGTTGTTCCTGAATCCTCGTCCCACTCGCGAGGAGATCGGCGGCTACTATCCTTCCACCTACTATCCCGAGGCAGCACCTCGGCAGGCCGGCGATCTCCGCCGCACTGCCAAACGATGGTCGGGAAAAATCCGGCGATGGATCGCCCAGGATTTTTACGGTTACCCGGCGCCGGAATCGGCCCGTCGCTGGCAATGGGCGCGCCGGCTTCTGTTATGGCCTGAGTTCCTGTGGCGCCGTTGGCGGGGGCGCGGGCTGCTCCCCTGGGCTGGGCAGGGGCGGGTGTTGGATGTCGGGTGCGGTTCGGGAGGCAATCTGGCGGTCTTGCAAGAGCAAGGATGGAAGGTGTCGGGGGTGGATGCCAGTGCCGTGGCCGTGGCGCAGGCGCAGGCTCGTTTCGGCGAGCGGGTCCGGCAGGGTGATCTGGCGTCGATGGCCTATCAGGAACGGACGTTCGATACGGTCCTGTTTAGTCATGTCCTGGAGCATTTACACGATCCGCTGTCTCTACTCAAAGAGGTCTGGCGAATATTGGATTGGGAGGGGCGGGTCGTGATCCTCTGTCCGAATGCCGGCAGCCTGGAAGCGAGAATGTTTGGACGATGGTGGTTTCCATGGGAACTGCCACGCCACTTATTTCACTATGAACGCGCCACGCTGACGCGGCTGTTGGAGGCTGCCGGGTTCCAGATTGAGTCGGTCAGTACCGGTTTGGGATCGCTCTACTTTATGGCGAGCCTGGACCGGTTGTGTGAAGAGCGGTTCAAGCGAGCGGTCCCCTGTCGCCGGTTGATCGAGAAAGTGCTCATCCGCCCGTTTTGTTTCTGCGTCGGCCATCTAGGGCATGGGACTGAGTTGAAGGTGTATGCCAGGAAAGGTCGGAGTGCGGGCTAGACAAAATACGATCTGACCAGACGCGACCATGTTTTGACATTGTAGGGATCGTGGCGGAGGGCTGACTGGAACGCCTGACGAGCGGCGGTGGGCGTGTTGGCCCGCAGGTGGTGTTTGCCGAGGTCGGCATAATAGATCGCCCAATCGTGCGAGAGGGCATCGCCTTCGGGGGTGCCGGGTCGGCAAGAGGCGGCGTGTTTGTCGAGGAACCGGCGCCGACCGTCCAGCGCGCGTAACGAGGGGATATTCCGCGACGCATTGTGTCCGTAGAGCCGGTGCCGATAGAGCGGTTTGGGAAGATGAATGAATCGGCCCGGACCGTAGAGCCGGATGATCAGATCGATGTCCTCCCAAATCGAAAGGGCCGCATCGTAGCCGCCCACGGCATCGAAACAGGTCTTGCGGAAAAGCGAGCCCGATGTGGCGGCGTCGTGTCCTCCCCGCAGCAATTGCGTGATGCTGCGTTGCTGTTTCATCGCGGCATCGTATTCAAGAATCTCGTTCCGTTCATTGACTTGGTACCCGTCGCAGTGCACGAGTGTTGCCTGCGGGGCGCTCTCGAGGATGCCGAGCGTCGCTTCCAGGAAGGTGGGCTCCCACAGATCGTCCTGATCGAGAAATGCCAGATAGGGGGTTTGGGCCAGGCGCGCGCCGGTATTTCTGGCGGCGGCTTGTCCGCTGTTCTGTGGGTGACGCACGTAGCGGACCTGCTGGATGGCTTGCACCAACGCGCCTGTGCCGTCCGTCGAGGCATCGTCTACGACGATGATCTCACCGGCGGCCAGCGTTTGTGCGCGCACGGAATCGATGGCCTCCTTCAGATATCTGGAGGTGCCGTTGTAGGCGGGAATAACGACGCTGATCTGTGCCACGGGCCTGGGTTCCTTGGAGGCGTCAATCGGTAACATAGGCAGTGAACCCAGTCAACCGGCGCTGCTGCCGACCCATCCAGACGACATCGGTTCGACTGTCTTGACTTGCCGGGTAGGCTGTGATTCCATGCGCGCCGATTGTGTGCAGGCGGTTATTCGTGATGCCATCGCACCCAATCGTTCATGTGATGGCCCCTGTGCGTGATCGCGAGCCGGTCCTTTCCTTCACCATAGGTCTATTCCGCGCAATATTGTGAAGATCGTCATTGCCGCATGGCATCTCAAGAATCTCAACGTCGGGATCGGGCGATATGCCCGGGAACTGATTGAGGCCCTGGGGCGCGTCGATCAGACGAATCACTACGAGATTCTGATCCCTCACGCGGAGCATCCGTTCACCGCGCGTCCGAATATGCGATATCGCCTGATCCGGTTCCCGCTGTTCCGTCGCCGTTTCTGGGAGCAGGTGGCTCCGCTCCTGGTCGGCCCGTACGATGTGCTCCACTTCCCGTACGATTCCTGCGTGGCCTGGAAACGCGGAAAGTTCGTGGCCACCATCCATGACGTCAAGCCGTTGCTGTTTCCGGTGCTCCGTGCCCGTACCAATCTCAATAGTCGCATCGAACAGTGGCTGGTCGGGGATCGCTGGAAGAAGCTCGACCACGTCATTACGATCTCCGAACATTCGCGGCGCGATCTCCTGGCGCACGTTCCGCTTCGCCCCGAGCAGGTGACCGTGACCTCCCTGGGCCTCGATGCCGAGCGGTTTCGGCCCGCCGAGCATCCGGGGGAGCGCAAGCCCTACGTGTTCTGTGTGGCCGGAGCCGATCCGACCAAGAACGTCGGCGTCCTCATCGACGCGTTCGCGAAACTTCCTGAGATGCTGCGCAGCCGGTTCGACCTAATCCTGGCGGGTGATGTCTGCAAACGCCAGGATATTCGCGCGGCCGTCGAGAACCATGGCCTCAGCGCGCATACGACACTGGTCGGCGTGGTGTCGGACCGGGAACTCGTCGCCTATTATCAGCAGGCCACGCTGTTTGTGTTTCCTTCGCTCTACGAGGGGTTCGGGTTGCCGGTGTTGGAGGCCATGGGTTGCGGCTGTCCGGTGATCTGTTCGAACGCCTCTTCGCTGCCTGAAGTGGCCGGCGATGCGGCGGTGCTGTTCGATCCGCGTGACGGCGGTCGATTGGCCCTTGAACTCTCCCGTGTCCTGGCGTCACCCGCGCTGCGGGACGAATTGAGGGCCCGCGGAGTGGCTCGGGCGCGCGAATTCTCCTGGGATCGCACCGCGATTGAGACGGTGGCGGTCTATCGACGTCTGGCAGGCTGAGTCAGTGACCCTCGATGGGCGAGCCGTATCGGCGGCAACACGGATGGTGCTCGACAGGTTGCAGCTCCTGTGTTGTCATGGGTCTCAGACCGGTTCTTGCCCGATGTCGAGGGGATGCACGATATGGCGGAAGAGACGTGCGATGTTTTAATCGCCGGGGCCGGAGTGATCGGCGTGGCCATCGCGAGGGAGCTCAGGCGTCGATATGGCGTCAAGGTGGTCGTGCTGGAGAAGGAATCCACGGCCGGCCGGCATGCGAGCGGTCGCAACAGCGGGGTGCTGCACGCGGGCGTGTATTACAAGGCGGGGACACTCAAGGCTCGGTTGTGTGTGGAGGGGAACAGGCGGTTGCGGGCCTATTGTCGGCAGCAGGCCATTCCGCTCAACGAGCATGGCAAGGTGATTGTGGCGCGGACGGAAGCGGAGTTGCCGGCCCTGCGTGAATTGTATGCACGATCCCAGGCCAATGGAGTTCGTGCGAGCCTGCTCGATCAACAGGCGCTCAAAGAGGTGGAACCTTGCGCGAAGACCGTACAGCAGGCCCTGTATGTGCACGATACCGCGGTGGTCAACCCTCGGCTGGTCATGGCCGCCATGGTGGCGGATGCCGAGCGCGAGGGCGTAGAGTTTCGTTTCGGCTGCGCCTGGCAAGGGCGGGACGGCGATGGGGTGGCGCGCACCGATCGAGGCCGTGTGACCTACGGACATTTCGTGAACTGCGGCGGACTCTTTGCCGACCGAATTGCGCATGCCCACGAAGTCGGTCTGCACTTCAAAATCTTACCGTTTCGCGGACAGTTCTATCAGCTGCGTCCCGGGTCCGCAATGCAGGTCCGTGGCAACATCTATCCGGTCCCGGACCTGCGGAACCCTTTCCTGGGCGTGCACTTTACGCGACGGCCTGAAGGCGATGTGACGATCGGACCTTCGGCCCTCCCGCTGCTGGGTCGTGAGCAGTATCGAGGCCTGGTCGGGGCCACGCTCGGCGGTACTGTCACGATGCTGGCCTATTTGATGCGACTCTTCGGTCGCAACCGGGACCATTTTCGCTCGATTGCCTGGACCGAGATGATTAAGCTGACGCGCACGGGGTTTTTTCGTGAGGCGGAAGATCTCGGACGGGGATTTGAGAAAGCCGATTTGCTGCCGGGGCAAGCGCCCGGCATTCGGGCGCAGTTGGTCGATACGAGAACGGCGGAACTGGTTAGCGATTTTGTGATTGAGCCGGGGGCGCGCTCCACGCATGTGTTGAATGCCGTCTCGCCCGCATTTACCTCGTCGCTGCCGTTTGCCGAGCACGTCGTCGACACGATGAGGCTCGCCTAGCCAGGACTCTTCATGAATGCCTGCTCAGGCGTCCGATCCTCGCGCCCGGTGAGGCCTTTCTCGTTCGGCTTCCTCCATGGACTGCGCGTGCACCTGCGTCGGTATGCGGTCTCGAACGCCTCGCGACGGCATTCATGAGGAGTCCGGGTTGGCGTTTCCCCGGCTGTATGAACGAATTTTCTGGTCTGAACCCGTCGCGAGACGTTACGATTCGATTCGTAGATGATCGGGGCACGTGCCTTCTCCTGGGAGGGCCGGCCCGCTGAATTCGATGATCCTGTTACCGTGGGGGTGATGGATGAAAGGTGTCGTACTTGCCGGAGGGCTCGGCTCGCGATTGCTGCCGCTCACGAAGGTGACGAACAAACATCTCCTGCCTGTCTATGACAAGCCGATGATTTATTATCCGATCCGAACGCTGGTCAACGCGGGCATTACGGAAGTGATGTTGGTGACGGGCGGGAACAGCGCCGGGGATTTCCTGAAGTTGTTGGGGAACGGGCGCGATTTCGGCCTCAAGCATCTCAGCTATACGTATCAGCAGGGAGAAGGCGGTATCGCCGATGCGCTACGGTTGGCGGAGCATTTTGCCGACGAAGGCCCGATCTGCGTGGTGCTGGGTGACAATTTGATCCAGGGCAATATTGCGAAGGCGGCTGAGGCGTTTCGAGCGCAGAAACGCGGCGCAAAGATTCTTCTGAAGGAAGTAAAAGATCCACAACGGTTCGGCGTGCCGCATCTCGAAGGGGACCGGGTGCTGAGCATTGAAGAAAAGCCGGCGCATCCCCGCTCGTCCTATGCGGTGACCGGGATCTACTTTTACGATGCGCGCGTGTTCGAGATCACCCGGACGTTGAAGCCTTCCGGCCGTGGTGAACTTGAAATTACGGATGTCAACAATGCGTACATTGCCTCAGGGGAACTGACCTGGAATGTGCTGGACGGCTGGTGGACGGATGCCGGCACGATCGAATCGTTGTTGGCTGCCAATCAACTCGTCGCGCAGACCGGGGCGAACAGGATGGAGTTCTAAATGCGTATTCTCGTGACGGGCGGGGCCGGCTTTATCGGATCGCATCTGGTGCGTGGCTTGATTCAGAGCGGCCATCATTCGGTCGTGAACCTGGATGCGCTGAAGTATTCCGGCAATCTTGAAAATCTCGCCGATCTGGCCGGCCATCCGCAATACACCTTTGTGCATGCCGACATCGGTGATCGGCAGGCGGTACATGCCGCGTTGCAGACGCACCGCATTGAGGGCATCATCAATTGCGCGGCGGAAACGCACGTCGATCGGTCGATTCTCGATCCCGGGGCCTTTGCCCGCACGGATGTCGTGGGCACCGGTATCCTGTTGGAGGAAGCGCGTCAGGCCGGGGTGCAACGGTTTCTCCAGGTCAGCACCGACGAGGTGTACGGCAGCGTCGAACAGGGCAGTTCCACGGAGGGAGATCGGCTGGAACCGCGGAGTCCCTATTCGGCGAGCAAGGCCGGAGGAGATCTGCTGGTGCTGAGTTATTGGACCACTTACCGGTTTCCGGTCGTGGTCACGCGCGGCAGCAATACTTACGGCCCCAACCAGTATCCGGAAAAATTCATTCCGCTGTTTGCGACCAACGCGATCGATGGGGAGCCGCTTCCGTTGTACGGTGACGGCAGGCAATGCCGGGACTGGTTGTCGGTCTACGACCATGCGGCAGGGATTCAGCATGTGTTCGAACAGGGGGAGCCTGGGACCGTCTACAATGTCGGGGGCGGCAATGAGCGGGAGAATATCACGGTGGCCGAACAGATCGTGGCGACGCTGGGGAAGTCCCGTTCGCTGATTCGTTTCGTGCAGGACCGTCCGGGGCACGATCGTCGCTATTCGATCGATTGTCGCCGCCTGCGCGCCTTGGGTTGGTCGCCGCAAGTGTCCTTCGAGGAGGGGCTGAAGCAGACCGTCGAGTGGTATCGCACCCATGAGAGCTGGTGGCGGACGATCAAGTCCGGAGAGTTCAAAGACTATTATCAACAGCAGTACGCGAAACGGTTGCAGCAGGGGACGGCGTGCGGATCGTAATCACCGGGGCGCAGGGACAGTTGGGCACGGATCTCCGGCAGGTCTTGCAGGGGCATCAACTGACGTTGCTCGATCTCCCGACGTTCGACCTGACGCATCAGGACTGCGGCCGTGTGATTGTCGAAGCCGCGCCCGAGGTCGTGATTCACGCCGGGGCGCATACGGATGTGGATGGGGCAGAACGGAATCCGGCCCTGGCGCTGGCCGTGAATGCCGAGGGGACCGAACGAGTGGCCCGTGCGGCCGCTCTGGTCGGAGCGAGGCTCATCTATATTTCCACTGATTATGTGTTCGACGGCCGGGGCACGCGTCCCTATGTCGAAACCGATCCGACCAATCCCGTCAGCGCCTATGGCGAGTCGAAACGGGCGGGTGAGCAGCGGGCCTTGGCCTGTTGTGAGAATACCCTGGTGGTGCGTACCGCCTGGCTCTATGGCCTGCACGGCCGGAATTTCGTCAAGACCATGTTGCAGCTGGCTTCCGAACGACCCTGTTTGAAAGTTGTAGCCGATCAGCGGGGTTGCCCCACTTTTTCCGGAGATCTTGCCGGCATGATCGGAAAGCTCCTGGCGCATCCGGCGCAGGGTGTATTGCACGTGACAAATGCCGGGAACTGTACCTGGCATGAATTCGCGACGGAGATTGTCCGCTTGTCCGGGCGCCCCGTGCCGGTTGAGGCGATCACGACGGCCGACATGCCGAGACCGGCGAAGCGACCGGCCTATTCGGTCTTATCGGCAGACCGTCTCCATCATCTCGGGTTCACCATGCCATCCTGGCAGGATGGATTGCAGCGATTCATGAAGGCCCTGCCGGCAGTGTCCTCTGCAGTTTCTTAGAAGTCTCGCTTCGTATTCTCGTTTGTATCGGGATTCATCCCTCTGGTCGGACGGGTCGTGAAGCTCGCTCATTCCGCTCGCCGCATTCGGTTCCTCGTTCCCACAGGGCGCTTAGTCAGGGCGCATCGCGATCCCACGGTGCATTATTTTGCGATACCTCCTACGCTGAGTGTGTCAGTAAGACACATTTCTTGTGCAACCCCCGCGATTTCTCTATACTGCCGTCCTGCAGAGCCCTCGTAGCGTTTCTCGTGACGATGCCCGGTGAACGTAGCCGGTGAGTTCGAGCCTGTGTGCGCGCCTGCTCCGTCAGACCGGTAAACGGGTGATCCACTTCACGCATGAATACCGACATGCCGATCCGATCCCACCGGGGGCCGAGAGCGGGGTGTTCTTGTGCATGAGGGGCGGTTGTGCCTTCTGCGCGTCGTTCGTTGCGGTGTATGAGCGTCCGGCCTGAGAGGGTGACGTGTATGGATGTAGTTCGTTGTGCCTCTTTCTGTGACACGCGACTCTGATGGAACGAATGTTGTGACGTCGCCGCCCGCCGATTCTGCTCTCCGGTCCGTTCACACGGACGCGCGATCCGTTTCCGGCCATGCACTCTTCTGGGCATTCCAAGGGTATGTGATGGCTGCGGTCGCCTGTTCGAGTTTTTTCCCGATGCTGTTCCGCTATCAGGAACATGCCGTCATCGTGCTCGTCGTACTTTCGCTAGGGATGTGCGCGATCGAGCGGGTGAGTCCCTGGATCAAAAATCCGCTGGATCTTCCCCTGTGGCTCTTCATGATCTGGGTGCTCTGCACCGTTCCCTTCGCGACCGACTCCGCATACAGTTTTGCCGAATGGAAAAAATTCGTCGCGCAGGCCGGGGTCTTTTATTGGTCCTTGCTCGTGCTGGATCGCTGTCGACGGGAGAACTTGCCGCAGCAGATTCTCTGGGCGCTGGCACTGACCGGAGCGGCGCTTGCCGTCTATTCGTTGGTTGATTTTGTCGACAGGGGCGGCACGTGGAGAGACCGGTATATCCGGGCCAATGCGTTCGGGTCGGATTATAACTGGCTCAGTACTTACATGGTGATGACGATTCCCGTGGTCGGCAGCCTCATCGTCCTGGGTCGCCTGGTCTGGTTTCGGGCGGCACAGGCCTTGGCGCTTGCGTTGATGGGAGGCGCGCAGCTTTTTTCCTATACACGTGGCGGATGGCTTGGTCATGCGGCTCAAGGCATCGCATTTGCGGCGATGGTGGGTGGCCGGCGTCTGGCTTTGTGGGTGCTGGGACTCCTCGCGATGGCGGGAGCGGGGCTGCTGGTCGCGTCGCAGGCCGGATTTCAGCGCGATACGGTGGCCGCCAGCACTGTGGACACCAGGTTGACGGTCTGGGCCATCGGATTGCGGCAGGTGGCGACGCACCCCGTGGTCGGGATTGGATACGGGAATAATTCGTTCGTGAAAAAATTCCCTGAATACTCGTCGGAGGCACAGGCACAGGTGTCTGAAGGGACTCGCATCATTCCGGCCATGCACAACACTTTTCTCATGGTTGCGCTGGGGAGCGGCCTTCCCGCGTTACTCAGCTTTGTCTGGATCTTTGTCGCTCTCCTGCGCCGGCTCATTCCGATTCCCTGGCGGGCTGCATGGAACGATAGGTGGTCGGTGCTGGCTGCGGGTATCGGGCTGGCCGTCATCGGCTTCGCCGTACGCAATCTCTTCGACTATATGTTTATGGGCAGCCTAGCGCACATATTTTGGCTGCTGGCGGCGGTCGGCATCACCGTGACGGGGTCGGCCTGGCGAGGGGGCGGATCCGGTCGGCAGCCGGGGAGCCCTCAGGATGAGGGCACCTCGCAGCAGCAGCCGTCTGCATAGGCGGCGGGTCGGCTCACGTCTCTAGCCCGCATTATTCATGAGCGCTTCTGCTGCAATCGCCGATCCGCTGCTGCGACGAGCCTTCGGCCGACGGGCTCGCCCCTCGGCCCCTCGACGTACTGTACGAGTACGCCTCGGGACCTCACGGCTCCGCGCGCCGGTCTCGCGACGTGGCTCGACGATTTCGCGACGAACCGTCATGAATAATGCGGGCTAGTGTCGGTGCGGACCTGTACTGTTGCTTGACACCGCGTCGCAGATCTATCACAAGTGGGGTCATTGTGGTGTGTCGCCTGGGGGATGGATAGTGATGTGCCGGTTCCTTAGGCCGGGAAGACCGATCGGAGTGCCTGCTCAATGAATGCATTGATCACCGGTATCACGGGCCAGGATGGTTCGTATTTGGCCGAATTTCTTCTGGCCAAGGGATACGATGTGTATGGGATCATTCGCCGGTCCAGTTCCTTCAACACGGCGCGGATCGACGGCATTTATCAGGATCCGCATACCTCGGGCGCCAAGCTGCATCTGGTCTATGGAGATCTCAACGATGCGAGCTCATTGAATAAAATCATCCGCACCGTGCAACCCGACGAAATCTACAATCTCGGGGCGCAGAGTCATGTCAGGGTCAGCTTCGATATTCCCGAATACACCGCGGAAATCACGGGCCTGGGAACGGTTCGATTGTTGGAAGCGATTCGTGAGTCGGGGCTGCGTCCCAAGTTTTATCAGGCCTCATCGAGTGAAATGTACGGCAAGGTGCAGGAAGTGCCGCAGCGGGAAACCACGCCCTTTTACCCCCGTAGTCCCTACGGCGCGGCGAAGGTCTATGCCCACTGGATCACGGTCAATTATCGTGAGGCTTATGACCTGTTCGCCTGTAACGGCATCCTTTTCAATCATGAATCGCCGCGCCGTGGCGAAACATTCGTGACGCGGAAAATCACGAAGGCGGCAGCGCGGATCAAACTGGGACTGCAGCAGGAATTGTTTCTCGGCAACTTGGACGCGAAACGGGATTGGGGATATGCCGGAGATTATGTCGAGGCGATGTGGCTCATGCTGCAGCAGGATGAGCCGGACGACTATGTCGTGGCGACCGGTGAAACCCACACCGTCCGCGAGTTTCTCGATGTGGCGTTCGGCCAACTGGGGTTGGACTGGCAGCGGTATGTGAAGATCGATCCGCGGTATTACCGCCCCACCGAAGTCGATCTCCTCATCGGCGATCCGGCGAAAGCGCAGCAGAAGCTCGGGTGGAAACCGACGGTCGATTTTCACCGACTGGCGATCATGATGGTGGAGGCGGATGTGGAAGCCGAACGGCTGAAGTTGCAGGGCACCGCGTCGAAGGGGGCCTAGGTGATCGACACACACGCGCGCATTTATGTGGCCGGGCATCGGGGGATGGTGGGATCGGCCATCGTGCGGGCGCTCGAGGCCCGGGGATGTGACAATCTGCTCTTCCGGACCAGCAAAGAATTGGATTTGCGTGACAATAGGCGCGTTGCCGAATTTTTTGCAGAGACGAAGCCCGACTACGTGTATCTTGCCGCGGCAAAGGTGGGGGGTATTCTGGCGAACAGCACGTTCCCTGCCGAATTCATCTATGACAATCTGGCGATTCAGACCAATGTCATCCATCACGCCTATGTTCACGGCGTCAAGAAATTGCTGCTGCTGGGCTCATCCTGTATCTACCCGAGAGATTCTCCTCAGCCGATGAAGGAGGAGTACCTCCTGACCGGTCCGCTGGAGCCGACCAACGAGTGGTATGCTGTGGCCAAGATCGCAGGCATCAAGATGTGCCAGGCGTATCGCCGGCAATATGGATGCGATTTCATTGCAGCCATGCCGACGAACCTGTATGGCCCGAACGACAATTTCGATCTTCAGACGGCGCACGTCCTGGCGGCATTGCTGCGGCGCTTCCATGAGGCGCGTGAGCAGGGCACCCCTCCCACCCTGTGGGGCACCGGGGCTCCGCGGCGTGAGTTTCTGCACGTGGACGACTGCGCGGATGCCTGCCTGTTCCTGATGGATCGCTATTCCGATGCGATGATCATGAATGTCGGGGCAGGGCAGGACATTGCGATCGCAGAACTGGCCGCGCTGGTCGCCGAGGTGGTGGGATATCGAGGGGACATGCAGTGGGACCGTGCCAAGCCGGACGGCATGCCGCGGAAGTTGATGGATTCCAGCCGGATCGCCGCACTGGGATGGAAGCCGGCGACGTCATTGGCGGATGGCTTGCGCCGGACCTATAGCTGGTACCGTCAGCAGCTGGGCGAGTCTCGATCAGGTGTGTCATGACGGGCGGCAGCATCAGCCGGTCTGTCGGTGCGTAGGTCGGCAGGAGCGATCATGCGGGCGGCCCCGTTGAGTGCCGGTGTCGGTAGCAGGGTTTTTTCCTGTCCGTTCTTCAACCAAGAACCTCCCGCCATAGTCGTCGATCGTAGGAACCTCTCATCATGTGTGGTGTAGTCGGAGCGCTGGTCCTCTCTCCCGGTTCATTCCGTATTTCAGAACCCTATTTGATGCGGATGAGGGACAGTCTGGCCCATCGGGGTCCCGACGGGGCCGGACTGTGGATCGACTCGCACGGACGGATCGGTCTGGGGCATCGCCGGCTCTCGATCATCGACTTGAGCGAGGCGGCCCGTCAGCCGATGGCCAATGAAGATGAAACCCTCTGGGTGGCGTTCAATGGGGAGATTTACAACCATACGGAGATCCGGCGTGAGTTGGAGGCGCTGGGCGGTCATCGCTGGCGGACGGACCATTCAGATACCGAAGTCATTCTGCATGCGTTCGAGACGTGGGGCATCGACTGCATAGCCAAATTCCGCGGCATGTTTGCGATCGCGCTCTGGGATGTGCGGCGGCAGGAATTGTGGTTGATTCGCGACCGTATCGGTGTGAAGCCACTGTATTACAGCCTGCACCACGGCCGGCTGGTCTTCGCCTCAGAGATCAAGGCCTTGCTGCAGGACTCGGAGCAGCCGCGGGCGCTGCACGAGGAATCGCTCTTCCACTATCTGTCGTTCCTTACGACGCCGGCTCCGCAAACCCTGTTTGACGGCATCAAGAAACTCCCCGGCGGGACCTGGCTTCGCGTGCGCGCCGATGGGACGATGGAAGAACGTCGGTATTGGGATGTGTGGGATCACACGTCCCCCCTGCTCGGGGAGACGGATGGGGCCATCGCCGCTCGGGTCCTGGAGAAATTGCGGGAGTCGGTTGCGCTTCGCAAGGTGAGCGATGTGCCGGTCGGTGTGTTTCTGTCCGGAGGTGTCGATTCCAGCACCAACGCGGCCCTGTTCTCGCAGGGAGACACTCAACGCGTCAGAACATTTACGATCGGTTATGACGGTGATTATCCGAGCTATCGCAATGAACTGAGTCACGCCCGGTTCATGGCGGAGCAGGTCGGTGCGGACCATCACGAACGATTGCTGTCCCTCGATGATCTCATCGAGTTCTTACCACGCATGGTCGCACTGCAGGATGAACCGATTGCGGATCCCGTCTGTGTCCCGGTCTTTTATGTGTCTCAGCTGGCACGCCGACACGGCGTGATTGTCTGCCAGGTCGGTGAGGGAGCCGATGAGCTGTTCTGGGGCTATCCCTCCTGGAAAACATCCAAGATGCTTGAGGAATGGAACCATTGGCCGGTGCCGTCCTTGCTGAAACGTCTTGGCCTTCACGGATTGCAATGGTGCGGGTACGGGGAGAGCATTCACTACGAACGGCTGAGACGCGGGATCCTCCATCAACCCGTGTTCTGGGGCGGCGCGGAAGCCTTTCCGGAAGCCCTGAAACAACGCCTGCTCTCGCCGCGTTTGCAGCGACAATTTCGACACCTGACGTCCTGGGAAGCTATCCGGCCGATCCATAAACGGTTCCAGGCCAAGGCCTGGGAGCAGGGCCCGTTGCAATGGATGAGCTATCTCGACCTCAATTTCAGGCTGCCCGAGTTATTGCTGATGCGCGTCGACAAGATGAGTATGGGGGCGAGTCTGGAAGCGCGGGTGCCGTTTCTCGATCATGAGTTCGTGCAATTGGCCATGAGTGTTCCCGAGGCGGTCAAGACCAGAGGGGGCGTGGTCAAGACGCTGCTCAAACAGGCGGTACGCGGGGTGATTCCGGACGCGATCATCGATCGGCCGAAGCAGGGATTTGGTGTGCCGGTGCAGGAATGGATGCAGGGCCGCCTGGGTACGTTGATGCAGGACACACTTGCCGATTTTTGCGACCGGACCGATATCCTAGACAAAGCTGCGGTGCTGGATCTGGTGTGCCGGCAGCGCGACCCTCGCAGCTGGTACCTCTTTAACCTGGCGCTGTGGTGGAAGGCGTATCTTGCCTAGTGCGCTCAATCTAGCAGGATGCGGAAAAAGTCCGCCAGCGGCGTTCTCGCAAGACACGGCCGCCTCACGTCTCGGCGGCGTTCACAAACGTGACGCGCGTTATTCCGCGCGTCGTGAACCTCAGAGGCTCACCGTACGGCCACGGGACAAGAGCCTGTCTTGGCAAGCTCGGGGTGGGCGGGTATGAGTGTACGATTCGCCTCTTCGCTTGCTGCGGCCTTGCTGGATGGCCTTTTTGCGCATCCTGCGGGTTATCGTTATGCCTCCACGGCGCATGAGTTGATCGTAGCCTATTGCGCAACCATCGAGTGTTTCCGCAGCTTGCTAGCAATCGGGTGCCGTGACAGCCCGTCGGGTACCTTCAGCCGTCTCCTCCTCCCTGTCGAGAGCATCGTTTGGAGCGACTGCCATGGGTAGCGAGGCACCGCTCGATTTTGCAGCTCGTCTCCTGTCGAAAGTGCAGCACATCGGACTGCTTGCAACGGTGCGCATGGGCATCCGCAAGGCCCTTCGTCCCTTCCGCTCGCGGCGGCATCGTGCTCACGTTTTGCGTCAACCTTACCGGATCGCGAGAGGAGAACTGGCAGCCGCGTTAGGCGTCACTCCCGAAGACCTCCCTGCTGTGGTGGGGCGAATACGTGGCTCACTGGCGCAGCGTCTTCCGGTTTCACCGGAGAGTGTGGCGGCGATTCGCGCGCTCTATGAACAGCAGGCGCCCGCCGAGCTGGAGGCGACCGTCGAATCGGCTGACCGGATATGCGGGCATGTATTCGACCTCCTGGGTTCCGGCCCCGTCGCATTGGGAACGACGATCGACTGGCATCGGGATTTTAAGTCCGGCTACCGCTGGAATCCCGATCAGTGCTTTCTCGACGTGGCCCATGGCCATGAGGTCGGAGTCGATATCAAGGTGCCATGGGAATTGTCACGTGGTCACCACCTCGTGCTGCTGGCGCAGACCGCTCTCCTGACCGGAGCCCCCACGTACGCAAGGGAATGTATCGCACAACTGACCGGTTGGATCGAAGCCAATCCGACCGGCTGTGGGGTCAACTGGGCCTGCCCCATGGACGTTGCGATCCGCGCCGTCAACTGGTTGTGGTCGCTCTCGCTGTTGGCGGAGTCGCCGCTCATGACAGAGGTGTGGCTGACGGAGGTGCTTGCGTCGCTGGTGGCTCACGGCCGGTTCCTCATGGACAATCTCGAAGTTCGGGACGACGGCGTGACGACCAATCACTACCTGGCTGATCTCGTGGGATTACTCTATCTCGGCCTCTGCTTGAAGGAAGTCCATGATGCAGAGGGTTGGAAGGCGTTTGCGCTTCGAGAGTTGGTGCGTGAGATGGATCGGCAGGTGCTTGCCGACGGCGCACACTATGAGTCGAGCCTGTCCTATCACCGCTTGGTGACGGAAATGTTTCTGTCGTCGGCCGTATTGTGCCGTTGCCATGGGTTGGAGTTGCCGCCGACCTTCCATGATCGTTTGGAGAAGATGTGTGAGTTTGTCCAGGGCTATACCAAGCCCAATGGTCTGGCTCCGCAAATCGGAGACGGCGATAATGGTCGCCTGCATATTCTGACTGGTTATGGTCATGCCGATGTTCGGGATCACCGCCACCTGCTCGCCTTAGGCGCGGTGTTGTTCGATCGTCCGGACTGGTGGTCCGCGTCCGGCCCCTCGTGGGTCGAGGGTTTGTGGTTCGGTGGTCTCCGCTGTGCCGCGTGGAGGAGGGAGCCTGTCTCGGCGCAGAGCGGGAGCCGGGCCTTTCCGGAGGCAGGGCTCTATATACTGCGCGGGCGGGCCGACTATGCCTTGCTCAACTGCAATCCGCTTGGATCGAGGGGCGTCGGAACCCACAAGCACAACGACCTGCTCGCAGTGGAGATGCATCTCGGGGGGGAAGATATTCTTGTGGATTCGGGTTGTTTTCTCTATACTTCCGACCCGCAATCCTATAATCGATTTCGCAGCACCCTCTACCACTCAACCGTTAGGGTGGATCAGGCGGAGCAGAACCGTCTCATTCCCGGGAAGTTCTTTTGTTTGCACCCGGATAGCCGGCTGCATCGTATTCAATGGGACATCGGTGGACCGGTGGAACAGGCCGCGGCGGACCACGATGGATATGAACGGTTCTCTCACCCGGTGAGGCACCGGCGTGAGCTGCGAGCCGACTGGCTGAACGGGTCGTGGCGTGTCACGGATCATCTGTTCAGTCCCATGAGCGGTTCTCGCCCGCATCGTCTCGAATGGACGTTGACCTTTGCGCCCCATTGTTCGTTGCAACCCGCGGAAAACGGATGGTCGGTGGTGACCCCCAGGCAACGGTTATGGCTGGACGGTCCGCGGTTGTCCGCGAATGGAACACCTGTGGCCATCGCCCCGCGCCTCGACGAAGAGAGCGTGGCGGAGCAATATGGCAGGGCGCGACGGGCTCATTTTCTTCGTTGGAGTTGGGAAGGCTCGCTTCCGGTGGAAGGGGTCTTCACGATTGTATCTCTGGAGTGACGTTCGGCATGAGATTGCGCTTGGAGGGTGGGACCTAAGTTGAAGAAGGCGTTGACCATCTGGCTGACCGGGTTACCCTGTGCGGGCAAGACGACTCTGGCCAACATGCTCTTTCGAAGCCTGCTGGCGCAGGGCCTGACCAACGTGGAAGTGTTGGATGGCGATGTCGTCCGTACCCATCTTTCTAAAGGGCTTGGATTCTCCCGTGCCGATCGGGACACGAACATCCTGCGGATCGGGTGGGTCTGCCAGGTGTTGACCAAGCACGGAGTCTGCAGCATCGTGGCTGCAGTGTCACCCTTTCGAGCCGTCCGGAACGAAGTGCGTGCGATGATTGAAAAGGTGGGAGGGCCGGGATCGTTTGTCGAGGTGTGGGTGCGCTGCGGGGTTGAGGAATGCATCCGACGTGACGTCAAAGGCATGTACGCAAAGGCGTTGCGGGGAGAAATTCAGCAGTTCACCGGCGTGTCCGACCCCTATGAGGAGCCGCTCCAGGCCGACATCGTCGTGGATACCAGTCGTGAATCCCCGTCTGTCTCGGTCGGGCGCATCCTGGAGGTCGTCAACCGTGGCAATCTCTGACCGTGGCGGTGCTCGGCGACTCAGCCTCAAAGGGTCGGCCGGTGGTGGATAGGAGCTTCCTGTGGTTTCTGCTCCCGACGCTGCTCCAAACCCTGATAGGGGTCGGCGTCATGGTTCCGATCACGACGTACTACCTCGACCCGGCTGATCTTGGCACCGTCGCCATTCTCACTGCCCTTGCCATGCTGGTGACGCCGCTTGCCTCGACCGGGGACCACTGGGTGCTCTCGACCCATTGGCACGCGACACCGGAGTCCGGCCGAAAAGAACTGCTGTTCAACCTGCTGTTGGCCAATCTGGGGATGAAAACCGTGTGGGTGGTGCTGTTCTGGTTGCTCGCTCCGTTGGTGTTGCCGCAGCTGATTCGAGACTATCGCCCCGAGTACCAGCAGTATTTCGGGTTGGTGTTGCTGGGGTTGTTGGCCGGGACGTTGTGGGGGACGCTCAGTCCGTTGATGGTGATCGAACGGGCGCCTGTCAGCCATGCAATGAACGAATCGTTGCAGTGGGCGGCAGGGGCGGCGACGACGTTGGTGGGTCTCTCGGTGATGAAGATCGGAATCCTGGCCATGTTTCTTGCGCCGATCGCTGCGGGCCTTGCCTCCATCCTGCACGGGTTTCGTTATGCGGTTCGCCGGGTCTCTCTGCGGCCCAGCCTGCATTGGAGCAAACAAATCGTTCAAAGCGGTCTGCCGGCGATTCCGTTCAGTCTGATGGACGTGGTGGCCAACAGCATGGATCGCTTTATCATTCAGCGGTGGTTAGATCTCTCGACATTGGGCATCTATGCCCATTCGCAAAGTTATCGCGGAATGTTCGTCACGGTGACCAAAGCCTATTCACGGACCATGACGCCCACGTTCCTGGAGTTGTTTGCGGGGAATCCTCGCCAGTCGCAGCGACAAGTTGAAGAGGCCGTGTCGCTGTGGTACCTCTGTGTGGCGGCAGGAGGCATTCTGGTCACGCTGTTTTCTGCCGAGGTGATTCATCTTTTAACGCATGGGAAGTTCGATCGGGCGGCCGAGCTGGTGCCCATCTGGTTTCTGCTCGTGTTTGCGCACAGCATGGGAATGCCGTTTACTCAGTACCTGCTGACGGTGCGTCAAAACGTCCTACTGTCCTGGTCGTCGATTCTGATGAGCCTCGGGACGGTGGGGTTGGTCGCTGCCGCCACCTGGCTGTTCGGTGTCATCGGGGCAACGAGTGCGGCGGTCTTTGGCGCTTTGGCGTTGCATGGGATGCGGTTTGTTCTGGCGCGCCGGTTCGGGTGCCCCTACGGGCTTGAAACGGGTGCGCTCTGGAGTATGGGCGCCGTGCTCGCCGTGTATGTGCTGACCTATCGGGTGGGGTTGCCGTTTTCGGCAAAAATGATGATGGCAGCGGCCGTCATGACGGTGCTGTGGATCAAGACGGCGTCGCTCTGGTCGTGGCAGGCCGTGGCGCGACTCTGGTCGGCGCCGAAATGAATCGCATGGAATGCCGGTGTGTCGCCGGCCTTGGTGCAACCAGGCCGCGATAGCGGCCGTAGCGATGCATATGAGATAACCTTTGAAAGGAGACGGCAATGGCAGGTGAGAGGTCAACTGGTTCTTCGCAGCAGGACGGCGGCACCGCGCGCGCGTCCGGTCAGCTCGTCAGTGACGAGCCGGCAGGAATGGTCAGCGGCCATTTCAGCCATTGCCAGAATTGCGGGCATCAGCCGCTCCTCACGATCATGGATTTCGGCCACCATCCACCCTGCGATTCATTGGTGCGTCCGGCACAATTGACCAAGCCCGAGCCGTTTTATCCGTTACACCTCTTTCGCTGTGAACGATGCGGGCTTGTGCAAATCGATTATTCCGTCGACCCTGCGGAATTGTTCTACGAGGGGTATCCCTACATGACCGGAATTACCGGCGCGCTTAAAAGTAATTTTGATGCGATGGCCGGGAAGGTGATCGAGACCTTAGGCCTTCAGCCCGGGAGCCTGGTCATCGACATCGGATCGAACGACGGCACGATTTTGGAGGGATTCAAAGCGAGAGGGATGCGCGTGTTGGGCGTAGAGCCGACGGGTATCGCGAAGATCGCCAATTCGAGAGGGATTCCGACTCTGCAGGCGTTCTTCAGCGAGGACGTCGCGCAGGGTATTTTAAAGAAGGAAGGGCCGGCATCCCTGATTACGGCCGCCAACGTCTTTGCGCATGTCGCCAACCTCGGTCCCTGTCTCCGCGGCATTCATGCGTTGCTGGGGGACCGGGGCACGTTCATTTCCGAGTCGCACTATCTGCTTGATCTGATCGACACGTTGCAATATGACACGATCTACCACGAGCACCTGCGCTTCTATTCGATCAAGCCGATGCAGGATATGATGAAGCGGTTTGGCTTCAGCGTGGTCGATGCCGAGCGAATTCCGAATCATGGCGGATCCATTCGGGTCTATGCCGTGAAAGGGACCGGCAATAATCCCAGCGGCCGGCTCCAGGAGTTGGTCAAACAGGAGGAATCGTACGGTCTCTACGGGTCTGCCTTGTACGCCACCTTCGCCCAGCGCGTCAGGCAATCCAAATGGAAACTCATGCACCTGTTGTCGGACTTGAAGATGAAGGGGCATCGGATCGCGGGCATCGGATCTCCCGGCCGGTCGAGCACGGTGATGAACTATTGCGGCATCGGTCCGGACTATCTGGATTACACGGCCGAGCAGGCGACATCACTCAAGGTGGGATTGTTCACGCCGGGCACGCATGTGCCGGTGGTGGATGAGAAGCGTCTCTTTGAAGATCAACCGGAGTACGCGCTGGTCTTGGCGTGGCATCTGGGAGAGACGATCCCTCGGAAATTGCGCAGCAAGGGATTGCGGTCGAAGTTTATCATGCCGTTGCCCGATCCCGTCATTCTCGACTGGTAGCGCCGGGGCCCGGAGCGTCGCATGGCGAAACTCAGCGTTGGCATCATCGGGACCGGGTTCGGCGCGAAGGTCCATGCGCCTGCGTTCCGAACTATTCCAGGCGTCGAGGTCATGGCGATCGCCGGGCAGGATCGTCGCAAGGCGGCGCTGGCTGGGCAGACGTTGGGCATTCCGACCGTCCACGATTCGTGGCAGCAGTTGATCGACGATGAGAAGGTTGAGGCGGTCGTCGTCGCCGTTCCACCGTCGGCTCATTTCGATGTGGTGACGGCGGCGTTGCGGGCAGGTAAACATGTGTTGTGTGAAAAGCCGTTCGGCGTCGATGCCGGCCAGGCCGCGCGGATGTGGGAGCTGGCTCGCGCGAGCGACAGGGTCTGCATGGTCGACTATATGTTTCGGATGGCTCCGGAGCGGGTTCGATTGAAGGAGTTGCTCGATGGCCACGAGATCGGGCGGATCATCAGAGTGACCGTCGAATGGACGGTCCGGGGGCGCGCCGCCGGAAACAGTGCCTGGTCGTGGCAGTTTGATCCGTCTTTCGGAGGGGGCGTGTTGTTTGCGTTCGGGGCGCATGTCGTCGATTACCTTCAATGGTTGGTCGGCCCCGTCCGGAGCGTGGCCGCCCGTCTGAGCACCAGGGGCGGACCAGCGCAATTCGTTCCCATGGATCGTCCCGTCGCGGCGGATACTTTGGACGCGATGCTGCTGCTGGAAGGCGACATTCCCGTATCGATCACGGTGTCGAATGCGACACCCGGAGGACGCGGACACTGGCTCACGATGTACGGGGAGCGCGGGGCGTTGCTCGTTGGAAATGCCAACCTGGCCGAAACCGTCATCGGCACCAGGCTGTATCAGTCGGATATGACGACTGGGGCATTGCGGGACATACCGGTCGCGTCGATGGGCGGTGAAGGAGTGACTGACGGACGGACCCTGCTGGTCGGTCGCGTTGCCCAGAGTTTCGCGGGTGCCATTCGGTCCGGAATCTCAGCGGCCCCCTCATTTGAAGATGGCTGGCGCGCGCAGGTTGTCATGGACGCCATGCGTCTGGCCCACGACCAGCAACGCTGGACGCCGGTACGGTTTCCGACCGGGCAGGATCAGTTCCCGAGCCCCGGCCGGCGCGTTCAATGAAGATTTTTGTCCTGTTGTCCAATGCGCCTCATTCCGGCGGTGAAGCGATCGAGGTCGTGGGGCATGAAGTGGTGGAGAAGGCACAGCAGCTCGGACATTCGGTATGTCTCCAAGTGATCTTCCGGGACCCTCGCGGAAGCAAGGCCGCGCAGCAGGCCGAACAGACGCTTCGCGAGGTGAAGCTTCCCGGCGTTGTGGTCTGCCCCATGCTGTATGTCGAGGATGTGGCGGATGTGTCCTCTAAACGGGGTCTGGTGTCGCGACTTGGACGGTTGTTCACCTCGTTGACCTTGGGCCGCCTGTTTCCCGCCTCCGGTCTCGGGAGCATGGTGGAACGGCGGGTGCGTGAGTCCGGTGCGGATGCCATTCTGAGTATTTGGAGTTGGGAGGCGTTGGCTGCGACCTATCACATTTCAGGCGTTCCGAAGTTCGTGTATTACGGAAACCCGGACCATTTGCCGATGCAGGCGCGACTCCGACATCCCGACTTGTTCGGGCTCCCGACGGCGTCGATGGGGGATCGTCTGTGGTTGTGGTTCGAGCGTGTGCGGAATGAACGGCGAAAGCGGCTTAATATCAGCATGATGAATGCCTGCGAGGTCACGGCCAACAATTCAGTATTGGATGCGGAGTTTTACCGGGCTCACGGGCATCCGCATTCGATCTATTTGCAAAACATGTGGCCGGTCGTCGAACCCGCACCGCGGCCCGTCTCGCTGTCCGTCTCGCAGACGTGCCCGATCAAAATCATCGGCAGTGTCGGCAATCTCGGCGCGACCGGCAATACCTTTGCGCTGACGTACCTGGGGCGGGAACTCTTGCCCCGACTTGCGGCCCGGTTCAAAGATCGCCCCTTTGAAATTCATTTGCTGGGGAAAGGTACTCCGTCGGCCGCTTCGGACGCCGCGCTCAACGATCCCCGGGTCAAGATTCGCGGGTGGGTGGAGGACATCAATGAGGAGTTCCGAGCGTCGTCCGTTTTCCTGGTGCTCACGAATGTGAACGCCGACTTTCTGGTGGGGAATACCAGAATTCTGCTCGCCTGGGCACTCGGCAGCTGTGTCGTCATGCATGAGAACAGCAGCCTGGCGATGCCTGAAATCGAGCACGGGGTTAACGCTTTGTTAGGGAAGACGCCCGACGAACTGGCGGAGTTGATTGTCTCGGCAGTGGACGATGAGGCGCTCCGAAGACGAATCGGGCAGGGGGGGCAGCGAACGTTCGAGACCTATTATCGATCGGATGTGGTGGTTCCGAAAATGTTTGATCTCGTTCAGGACATGGTGGACCGATCCCGTTCGGCCTCTGCCGTGGCTAGAGGGAATGCCGTTCACTGACGGGCGTATGCGCACTTGGAGAACCAGCAACGACTCGCCGCGCGAGTTAGATTAAGAGGGGACCGTGAAGAACGCGATTGCTTCTCGAATCGGAGAAGGCCTTGCTACCTTGTTACCGGAGTTCCTATGTACGGCGGTTGCCAAGCAATTAGCGGAGCGGAATCCGCAACTGTTGCTGGAGGCGCTCGGTCCGAAACTGAACCGGACCCCCTCCCTGGATACGATGCCGTTCGACTTGTCCCCCTCCGCTCCGCTGCAATTCGAAGATCTTTCCGGCTTGTTCGCCAGCACCTCGCTCGATCACGGGGTGATCGCGATGACCGTTCGGCAGACCGCGTACCTGTTCGGGCTGGTCCGTCGATTGAAACCGCGCAAGGTCATTGAAATCGGGCGATATAAGGGAGGCTCCACCCTGACGATTGCCGCAGCCATGAACGGACAGGGCGAGTTCTGGTCGATTGATCTCGGCGAAAAGGAAGCGCGTTTGCACCAGCGAGGCACTAACCGGACGTTCGACGATGAGATTCGCGATATCTGCGCGAGATTTGGCCTGTCCGTCACGTTGCTGGTCGGCGATTCACGGACGATCGAAGTCGAGACCGGCGAGGTCGACCTCGTGTTCATCGACGGCGACCACAGTTACGAAGGTGTGAAGAATGATTTCGAACGTTTCGGCCGGCGCGTGAAAGTCGGCGGCGCGGTCCTCTTCGACGATGCCTGCGATGAAGCCGTCTTTCACACGCATTCAGAATCGGTCGGAAAGTTGCTGAACGAAATCGTGGCGCAACAATCGTTTCGCCTCGTCAAGTCGGTCAACCGGTTGGCTCACATCGAGCGCGTCCGTTAGGAGGGCATCCGTGCTGGTTGGTATCTTCGGCGCCGGTCGCAACGGGTCGTCGCTGCTCATGCGGCTGCTGGACGGCAGTCCTGGCCTGTGGATCTACCCGATCGAACTGAACTACTTGCGCAGTTTCGCGCCGCGTTCGCTGAGGAGTGCCGTGAAACGGACGTTGGCTTCCTGCGCGTCGCACCTGCCTGGTCAAGCGGGAGGGACGTTCGAGCAGCGGCAGCGGCAGTTGTTTCGAGCCTGGGCAGCCGACCAGCTTGATGAGCTCAAGCAGACCTATCTGGATAAGCTGGTACAGCCCATCACCCCCGACGGCGTTCCGCTCGAGCGTATCATGGCGCGCGTCACCGGCGATGCGAAACACGATCTGGAATCCTATCTGGATGCGATCCGACTCTGTTTCGATCAGCGGATGTTGCCGGCGACGCCGCTGCTGATGTTCAAGTCGATCGAAGTCTCCGATCTTTCCCGCTACCAGGCCATGTTTCCCGGCATGAAATGTCTTCACATCATGCGGCATCCCTATTCCAATTACAGCTCGCTCAAGCGCACGGACATGGTCTTGAAGCAAAAGCCGTTCTGGTTTCAGGGCGGCGACATTCTCCGGTTGCAACTGGAGTCCCGCTGGATTCCACATGCGGAGTTCACGCTGCAGGGTCTTACGACGGATCCGACTCGGCACTATCTCGTTCGCTATGAGGATATCTGCGATTCGCCGACCCGCACGGTCACGGATATCTGTTCCTGGCTAGGCGTCGCGCCTCCCGATGAGCCGACGGTCCAAACGGTCCTGGGAGGTCGGCATACCAAATCCCTTCCGATCAATTCGAGCCTGAAAGGCGTGGAGACACCCGCGGAGGTCGTGTCCGATATGGCGAAAGCCTATGGGTACGATGACATCCTGACCGAGCGCGAGCGGAATTTAATTTTGCTTCGAACTTACGAGCTCGGTCGCCGGCTGGGATATTTTTCCGAAGAGGATGCCGCGGAGGTCCCGGCCAGGTTGCCGCTGTTCCTGCAGTGGCTGGCGCCGGACCAATGGGAATATATGAACGCCTCCTCGAAGGTCCGGTTGGCGCGCGCCCTGATTCAGCGCCGGCTCTATCTGTGCCGGGTTCTGCTTTCGCCGCTTGCGTAGCCGGCGGGATGGCGCGATATGAAATTT
>OBID01000001.1_pt1 | contig 144206 bp, 129 predicted proteins | sample 1519781 | NCBI WGS metagenome assembly OBID01 (sample SAMEA3991478, study PRJEB22521) | metagenome | biome: anthropogenic terrestrial biome; feature: sewage plant; material: sludge | place: Sweden | collected 2012-09-26 | reverse complement strand
GAAATCACCGCTGTATCGTATCCGAACAACAAGCCACCCAGAACGGCAACCATCACAATTGTTATCAAGTAAGCCTTGCTACCTTTTTGATTATATTCCATATTGTATTAGAGTTTATATTTTTCAGGTTACAAATTTAATAACAATTTATGTAAAAACAACACTAAAGAGATTTTTTTTTATTAATTTTGCAACAAAATAACCCAAGAGTAAGATGAAAATCGTAGATTTAATCAAAAATGATGTTGAAAGAAAGCACTTTTCGTTCGAGGTTCTTCCTCCTTTAAAAGGCAATGGCACCGAAAAACTCTTCAATACGATAGACAAACTGAAGGATTTTAATCCTTTATTTATTAATATCACCACACATCATAGTGAATATGTTTACAAGGAACGTGAAAACGGGCTCCTTGAGCGTCAGCGTATCAGAAGAAGACCTGGCACGATAGCCATCGCCGCCGCCATACAGGAAAAATACAACATACCTGTACAGCCGCACATTATCTGCAGTGGCGCTACGATAGAAGATATCGAATATGAATTGCTGGATCTCCAGTTCCTCGGTATTTCGAATGTATTGCTGCTACGTGGAGACAAGGCAAAGGAAGACAGGTCGTTCCAGGCAACCGCCGGAGGTCATCTGCACACCACAGACTTGATCCGCCAGGTGGTCAACTTCAACAATGGTTTCTTTTCAGACGGTTCTAAAATCAAATGTCCCGGACAGAAATTCGATTTCGGTGTAGCTTGTTATCCTGAAAAGCATGAGGAAGCACCAAACCTTGATATCGATATGAAGTATCTGAAAGAAAAGCAGGATTTGGGTGCCGATTATGCCGTAACACAGTTGTTTTATGATAACAAGAAGTTTTTCTCCTTTGTTAAGAAAGCCAGAGAGATGGGGATTACGATTCCTATTATCCCGGGCATCAAACCTTTTGCCAAGGCTTCTCAACTTACAATGGTCCCCAAAACTTTTCATTGCGACATTCCCAAAGAACTGGCCAATGAGGCTTTAAAATGTAAAAATGACGAAGATGCCCACAGACTTGGAGTGGAATGGGCCATATCACAATGCAAGGAATTGTATGATAACGGTATACACAGCATACATTTCTATACGGTATCGGCTGTCGATTCAGTAAGTGAGGTGGTAAAGAATCTGTTATAATATGAAGTTCAGTGAAGTCATAGGTCAGGAAGAAGCGAAGCAACGACTGAGGCAGATGGTTGCCGAAGGTCGTGTTCCCCACGCCCTGTTGTTCTGCGGTCCGAAAGGTTGCGGAAAGATGGCTCTTGCTATGACTTTCGCGTCTTATCTTCTCTGCAGGAATCATGATGGAAATGATGATTCATGCGACAACTGTAATCAATGCGCGATGTTGAGAAAATGGGAGCATCCCGATCTTCACTTTACATACCCTGTCATCAGACCGAGCGGAGAAACGGCCGGTCATAAGATGACAAGCGATGATTTCAGCACTGAATGGCATGAGATGCTCCGCAATGGCATCTATTTTGATATGGAGCAATGGTTGGATTATCAGAAGGCTGTCAACCAACAGGCTCAGATCGGCGTCGGTGAAAGTACCGAACTGTTACGCAAATTAAGTCTGAAATCAAGTCAGGGCGGTTATAAGATTTCTATTATCTGGCTTCCTGAAAATATGAATCAGGAATGTGCGAACGCTTTGCTTAAACTATTGGAGGAGCCTCCCACTCAGACCGTATTTATAATGGTGACCGAAGAACCGGAAAGACTATTGGACACAATAAAAAGTCGCGCTCAACGTTTTGACATCAAGAAGATAGACAACGAAGCCATAGAAAAGGCTCTTGTCGAAAGAAGAGGTGTAGACGAGGTGTCGGCCAAACGTATTGCCAGATTGTCCAACGGCAACTGGACGCGTGCTCTTCAGGAACTGGACTTTGGCAATGAGAACAAAGCATTCCTCGACTTATTTATTATCCTGATGCGTATGGCCTATATGCGTAATGTGAAGGAACTGGCCAAGTGGAGCGATACCGTCGCTAATTTCGGACGTGAAAAGCAGAAACGTTTCCTGGTGTATTTCATCAAAATGATACGTGAGAACTTCATCTTCAATTTTCATAATCCGGAGTTAAACTATATGACACAGGATGAAGAGAATTTTTCCAAAAACTTTGCCAGATTTGTCAATGAGGCGAACGTGATTCCTATTTCCGAACTTCTTACGAAGGCGCAACGGGACATCATTCAGAATGCCAACGGCAAAATCGTCTTTTTCGATTTGGCTCTTAATATGATCGTATTACTTATACAAAAATAACATATAGATATGGACTACAAAGATATGAATTTCAAAATATTCAATGGTTGCGACCGTGGACTATGCAAAAAGGGTTGCGATCGTCAGAATAAGCAACTGAACACTTATGATTGGCTGGCAGACGTACCAGGCAATGCGGAAAGCACCGACCTAGTGGAAGTGCAGTTCAAAAACACTCGTAAGGGATATTACCACAATGTCAACGCATTGGATTTGAAGAAGGGCGACATCGTCGCCGTGGAAGCTAGTCCGGGGCATGATATCGGTGTTGTAACTCTTACCGGCAGACTGGTTAAGCTACAGATTAAAAAAGCTAATCTCAAGTCGGCCGATGACATCAAACGTATCTACCGTATCGCCAAACAGGTTGACATGGACAAATACAAAGAAGCCAAAAGTCGTGAGCACGACACGATGATAGAAAGTAGGGAAATAGCCAAAAGATTGGGACTTAACATGAAAATCGGTGATGTGGAATATCAAGGAGACGGCAATAAGGCTATCTTTTATTACATCGCCGACGAACGTGTCGACTTCCGCCAACTCATCAAGGTGCTTGCCGAAACGTTCCATGTGCGTATAGAGATGAAACAAATCGGTGCCAGACAAGAGGCTGGACGAATCGGAGGAACAGGTCCTTGCGGTCGTGAACTATGTTGTGCTACATGGATGAAGAATTTTGTATCGGTTAGTACAAATGCCGCCCGTTTCCAAGATATATCCCTAAACCCGCAGAAGTTGGCCGGTATGTGCGCTAAACTGAAATGCTGTCTCAACTACGAGGTTGACAATTATCTGGATGCGAGTAAGAAGATGCCAAGTAAGGAAGTCGTACTACAGACTGTCGATGGCGACTTCTATTTCTTCAAGTCAGACATCCTGGCCGGACTGATAACTTACTCTACAGACAAGAATTTCGCCGCCAACTTAGAAACGATAAGCGGGCAGCGGGCTATGGAAATCATCGAGATGAACAGAAATGGTGAAAAACCTTTGTCTCTCGAGGAAAACGGCAAGAACAAGAAGGAAGATGGACCCGTAGACATTCTGTCACAAGATAACATAAACCGATTCGACAAAAACAAGAAACGGAAGAAGAAAGCACGCAAACCACGTCCTTTCAACAACCAGCAAGAGAATCGGAACAATCAACAGAACGACCAAAGTAAACCGAAAGACGACAACAAAGGACAAGAGAACAAGTCAGCAGAATAATGAAGAAATATAATATATTCTTTATTGCGATTGCTATCATAACGGTATCCGTTTTATCTTCCTGTTATAAGAAAACGGTATACTATCGATATGACCACACGCCAATATCTGGATGGGAGAAAAATGATACACTTAAGTTTGACATTCCTCCTATCCAGAAAGATGGTCTATATCAGGAATCTATCGGACTGCGTGTCAACGGCGCATATCCTTTTATGGGACTTTGTCTGATTGTGGAACAGACTATCAGTAATGTCACACAAATAGACACAGTCAATTGTAGCATCATCAATAAAGACGGATATGCGAAGGGCAACGGAATCAGCTATTACCAATATGACGTTGACTTCAAAGAACTTGAAATCAAAAGGGGGGATTCCATACATGTCTGTATCCGACATAATATGAAACGCGAAATACTGCCCGGTATATCTGATATCGGTTATATATTAAAGCAAAAATAGAATATTAGTTCCTTACCAGATTCCTTCCGGCATCTATCCTCAGAAAGATGAACAGCAGGAACGTGAATCCCCATAAAGAAGAACCTCCATAACTGAAGAATGGTAACGGTATTCCTATGACCGGTGTAAGACCTAACACCATGCCGACATTGATAAAAACATGGAAAAGGAAAATACACACGACGGAATATCCGTATATCCGTCCAAACTTGAACGGTTGTCGTTCAGACAAATATATCAGTCTCAATATCAGTGCCAGAAAAAGTAATAAGACTCCCGCTGATCCCATAAAACCTTCTTCCTCTCCTACAGTGCAGAAAATAAAGTCGGTATCCTGTTCTGGTACGAATTTCAGTTTTGTCTGTGTCCCGTTCAGAAATCCTTTGCCTTCCAGACCGCCTGATCCGATGGCTATCTCGCTCTGATGCACGTTATATCCGGCGCCGGCGAGGTCTTCATCCAGTCCCAAAAGGACATTGATACGAACCCGTTGGTGCGGTTCCATCACATCATTGAGGACATAATCGGCAGAATAGAAAAAGACAACCGAACCGATGGCAAACAATACGATATAATAATAATTTTTGAATCTGGACACAAGTGCCTGATACAACAGATATCCAATCAATGCCGCCGTGGTTATCAGTTGAGCCCATACGATATCAAAAGGAATGACATACTCTGAGAACAAAACAAAAATCAGTGTCAGAGATATGACATATAATCCAATGTATCTCGCCAGTTTCGCCTCTTCACAATACACATGCACCATCATGGCCGTAAATATCTGTACCAAGAGTAGTACGACAAACTTTCCGACGGATGTAGGCGTATCCCAAAAGAGTGTTTGCTCAAAACGTATACCTACAACGAAATATACAACCATCGCCACACCGGTAAATAAGATACTGCCCGGCATACCTTCACGGTAAAGCATCAGGAAGAAAGCTAGGTACACCAGTGCCGAACCGGTCTCTCTCTGACCGACGATAAAGAGCATCGGTATGAGTATAAACGCACATGCACACATGAAATCCTTCCAGCGACTCATCACGAATCCGTATGAACTCATAAATTTGGCGATTCCCAAAGCTGTAGCGAACTTGGCAAATTCGGCTGGTTGCAATCTCAGAGGTCCAAGTACCAGCCATGAACGGGAACCCTTTATCTGGTGAGGGTTGAATATTGTGACAAACAACAGTAACAACAAAACTGTATAGATAATATAAGCATACGTCTCATAAAACCTATCATCAAGCATCAGCAGTACGAATCCCAGACAGATAGATGTACCTATCCATATTATCTGCATTCCCGAACGGGTGCTGAAGCTGAATATATCCGTTTCACCGAAAGTATAACTGGCCCCGCATACACTTACCCATCCGAATACGAGCAAAGCAAGGTAGAGACCGATAGTCCACCAGTCTAGCGAACGCAACACACTCTGCTGTTTATCTGTTCCTCGAACCATACGCGATATGTCTTTTTTGGAATTCTTCTGCCCGTTTCTCAGAACTGGGCGATAATTTCCCTTTTATATATTGTTCCATCATCAATGCACCGATTGGTACTCCATAATCAGCTCCAAACCCACCATTTTCCACATAGACGGCAATTGCTATCTTCGGACTGTTCATCGGTGCGAATCCCATAAACACGGAGTGGTCTTGTCCTCTGTTCTGTGCAGTACCTGTCTTACCGCAAACCAGATAGTCGGACCTATTGGCCGATTTACAGGTTCCTTTTATCACCGAACTGCGCATACCGGCCACAACATAGTCGTAAGCTCTTCTGTTCGCCTTAGTATAATGACGACGTGTATACATTGTATCCAATGGCTCGCCTTGTACTTTTCTCACTACGTGAGGTACATAATAATAACCGCGGTTGGCTATCGTCGAACATAAATTGGCTATCTGCAACGGTGTCAGGTTAACCTCACCCTGTCCAATAGCGATACTGATTACAGTAAGTCCGTTCCATGAACCGTCATACGCCTTATCATAGAATTGCGAGTTAGGTATCAGTCCTCTTTTTTCGCCAGGCAGGTCTATACCCAGTTTATATCCGAATCCCATGCTTACCATGTAGTCGCGCCATATATTCATGGCGTCCTGCACATGTCTATACTTATACCTGTTGGACATCATGTGATACAATCCCCAGCAGAAATAACTGTTGCACGATGTACTGATGGCCTCCACGAGATTCACAGGTGAAGCGTGTCCATGGCATCCCACATGCAGTCCTTTATAATAGAATCCGTGATAACACGGGAACATCGTAGAAGGGGTGATGATTCCTTCTGTCATATATGTCAACGCCTGAGATGTCTTGAATGTAGAGCCTGGGGGATATTGTCCCATTATCGAACGGTTAAGCAACGGTTTCCATACATTACGGGTCAGTCTGACCGTATTTTTACTTCGTTGCCTTCCCACCATCATTCTTGGATCATAAGATGGTGACGAAACCATACAGAGCACCTCGCCTGTAGACGGGTCTATGGCCACTATTGCTCCTATCTTACCTTGCATCAACCGTTCCCCCAAAGCCTGTAACTTGATATCAAGCCCCAGAGTCAGGTCTTTTCCTGGCAAAGGGCGATGGTCGAATTTGCCATTCTGGTAACTGCCCTGTATACGTCCGTGGGCATCCCTGAGTAGTACTTGTACACCCTTTACGCCTCTCAACTGTTTTTCGTACGATTTCTCGACCCCCAATTTACCGATATAATCGCCGGGCTGATAGTAGTCGTCTTCTTCTATATCAGCCGGGGACACCTCTCCGACATCACCCAAAACATGTGGGGCATAACCATATTGATACTGGCGTATGGAACGTTTCTGAACATAAAAACCGGGAAACCTGAATATTTTCTCCTGAAAAAGACTGAATTCCTTGTCTGACAACTGGTTCATAAACAACTGCTGCGTAAAACGTGAATAACCGGGATTCTTTGATGGGTCTTTGATCTCGTTCATCCTCTGAATAAAGAACTCCTTTGATATACCGAGACTATTGCAGAAATCGGTCGTATCCAGTCTGCCACTCTCTTCATTCATCACCACCATGATATCGTATGCCGGCTGATTGTAAACCATCAGTTTGCCGTTACGGTCATAAATAGCACCTCTTGAGGGATATTCTATCTTTTTAAGAAAAGCATTACTGTCAGCGTTTTTCTTATAGTCGTCACTCATGATCTGAAGCGCAAAAAGACGTATGATGTAGACGACAACTATAAAAACTGCCACCCCTCCTATTACGAGACGTCTGTTCTCCAGTTCATAATCTTTCATCTGCTCCTACCCTCCTGTCTTCTACTTCTTACGTATATTCTCTATGACCATTATTAATATTACAGTGATAACCGTACTACCGAATATACATTCCAGCCATTGAATCCAATTAAAGAAATTGAATGTCTCCAATGTAAAAAATACAATATTATAAAAGAAGTCAAGTATCAGTACGTAATAAAAGAAGTGGGCTGAACCCATCGTCTTTGTACACGGTTCGAAACTGTCATCACTGTCCTGCAGCATAAACAGTCGCAAAATATAGGGTTGTATCAATCCCAAAAAAGTCATTGATGCAGCTGCCACGCCCGGCGTGTTAGAGAACATATCCACTACGAGACCCAGAAAGAAACTCCATAGCAAGATGATCCATCGCGGTGTATTGTATCTGAAGAGTAATACCAAGTACACATAAAGGAGTGGTGTAGCACAGTCGAAAAGGTGTATATGATTCAACACCAGTGCCTGAGCCAGACATAAGACTATAAATACCAGAAATCTTTTAATTATATCTATTGTCATGTCTAATAATTACTTTTCTGTTTTAACGAATCCTTTGCAGCATTCAGTAATTGTACCCTCTCGGCCAGATTCGGTTCGTCGATGACACAAACATCCCTGAGGTTGCCAAAATCGGTAGACAACTGTACTTTCAGTCTGTACGACAGTCCATCGCGCGAGTTGTAAGCCTGTAATATCTTTCCTACAATGACTCCCGGTGGAAAAACAGACGAGTATCCGCTTGTTATCACCCAGTCGCCCAATTTGAAATGTGCATGGCGCGGTACATCGTCAACATAAGCCTGCTGACTATTGCCGCCATTCCAATGCAGGTATCCGAAATATCCGCGTCCTCTTATGCAGCAACTGATATTCGACTTAGGATTCAAGGCAGGTATGACAATAGAATAATGATCTGAGACGAGATATACGATACCTACGACTCCATTGCCACAAACTACACCCATGTCACTTTTTATACCATCCGCACTACCTTTGTCCAAGGTTATAAAGTTATCACTTCTGTTGACCGTGTTACTAATTACCTTAGCCGGAATCAGATGATACTGACTGAGCATCTGCAATTCGTTACGCTGAATCGAAGAAGTGTCTTTAGTAAGATAATAAACCTGATCGCGCAACTGATGTACTTGTCTTTCCAGATAGAAATTGCGCAACATCAGTTCCTTGTTTACATTGGTAAGACCAAAAAACTGCTCTATGCTGGAATCCCACTCGTATACTTTACCTATCATAGCATTGGCGGAACTAAACCACACACTGCCCTGATAACTATTGTACTGGAATAGCAACACAAAACTGGTCACCTCTAATAATAAGAAGAGGAACCAGTGATTATATTTTGCAATAAAATCTAGAAGATTGCGCATATTATCTCATAAGGAAAGAGAAGCGGTCTACATTTTTCAATGCGATACCTGCACCTTTCGCTACGCTATGCAACGGATCTTCGTCTATATGGAACTGAATATTGATTTTGTCTGTAAGACGTTTGTCCAGTCCACGCAACAAAGCACCTCCACCAGTCAGATAAATACCGTTCTTTACAATATCGGCATACAACTCCGGTGGTGTATTCTCCAGAGCACTCAATACTGCAGTCTCTATCTTGGCGATACTCTTATCCAGACAATGTGCTATTTCCTGATAACATACTGGCACCTCCATTGGAAGAGCAGTAATACGGTTTGGTCCATGTACGATATAATCCTCAGGAGCTTCCTCACCAAGATCGGTGAGAGCCGAACCTACATGTATCTTGATACGTTCAGCCATACGTTCGCTGACCTTCACGTTATGCTGTCTGCTCATATATTCCTGTATATCCGCTGTCAGATCATCACCGGCTACACGGATGGAATTGTTAGAGACGATACCACCCAGGGATATGACAGCGATTTCTGTACTACCTCCACCGATATCAACAATCATATTTCCTTCAGGAGCCTCGACATCGATACCGATACCGATAGCGGCAGCCATAGGTTCGAATATCAGATATACGTCACGTCCATCGGCATGTTCGGCAGAGTCGCGTACGGCACGCAGTTCCACTTCTGTTGAACCGGAAGGTACACCTATTACCATACGGAGAGACGGAGAGAACAAGCGACTACCCGCATGAACCATTTTAATCAGTCCGCGCATCATCTGCTCACAAGCTGTAAAGTCGGCAATTACGCCATCACGCAGAGGACGAATCACACGAATATTCTCGTGCGTCTTCTCATACATCATCTTAGCCTTGTCGCCTACAGCAATCATCTTGTCTGTACGGCGGTCGAGTGCTACGACCGAAGGTTCGTCTACCACAATCTTATCATCACTGATAATAATGGTATTGGCCGTACCCAGGTCCATTGCAATCTCCTGAATAAATGAAAAAAATCCCATTTCTTTATTGTTTCTTAATTATAGCTATAATCCTATCTTATTTTTCGAACCAGCCATTAATGGCTGTATCATAATGGCTGCTTACGCCGAAGGCACGTGTCGCGAACATTCTGCGGTCCTCAATATCAGTCTGTGCACCTTTCTTATTAAGTATATCCAACAATACTGAATATTCAGCTTTGCTAGGGATGATAACCACATCCTTGAAGTTCTTCGCACCTGCACGTATCAGTGATATACCACCGATATCTATTTTTTCTATGATGTCGGCTTCGTCTGCGCCGCTGGCTACTGTATCTTCGAAAGGATATAAATCTACGATGACCAAGTCGATAGAAGGTATTTCATATTCCGCCATCTGCTTAATATCGCCTTCATTGTCACGGCGTGCCAATATTCCACCGAATATTTTAGGATGCAGTGTCTTTACTCGTCCACCGAGTATTGACGGATATGTAGTAACACTCTCTACGGTCTGACATTCGTAGCCGAGACTTTCGATAAACTTCTGTGTACCTCCTGTTGACAGGAATTTCACACCTTCCTGATTGAGTTTGGCCAATAATTCGTCCAAACCGTCTTTGTGGAAGACCGAAACAAGCGCGGTCTTAATCTTTTTTGTTGCAGCCATTTATAATAATATTAATATTTTAGGGTGCAAAGTTACTAAAAAGCAATGATTTTCATCACTTTTATGCTTAAAAATTGCTTTTATCATAAAAAATAATGAGATTTTAAGCAAAAAAGCAGTAACGATATAAACGTTACTGCTTTCTTATGTAGCGGGACCCAGGATTGAACTGGGGACCTCATGATTATGAATCATGCGCTCTAACCAGCTGAGCTATCCCGCCATATTGCTGATTTGCGGGTGCAAAGGTAATACAATCTTTTTTAATTCCCAAAATTTTTTCGAGATTTTCTTTCTTTTTTCAAATATTAGTTGTATTTTTGTCTCCGAAAGCCTAACACAAGTAAACACAATACTTATGAACAAGCAAAAAGTAACACTGGAATACGAGTTGAACACAAGTTCATCCAACGTGGTTTGGAATCTAATCAGCACTCTTGACGGATTATCGTCATGGCTTGCAGACAACATTGAACAAAACGGAGATGTAATTACTTTCACATGGGGAGAAGTATGGACACATCACGAGATAAGGTCAGCCAAGATAATAAGTATGGAGAAGAACAGGTTTATCCGACTGAAATGGGATGACGATGAAGAAGATGACGACTACTGGGAAATGAGAATAGAACAAAGCAAGGAAACTGACGATTACCTACTATTGATAACTGACTTCGCCGATAATGACGATGTAGATGGCATCAAAGATATTTGGAACAATAATATGAACCGGATGCATCAGGCAAGTGGGATTTAAGGATATCACGAAAGTTGTTTTTTGATAAAAAAGTAGAAATTTATACTTACTATAATATTTTTATACTACCTTTGCAGCTAAATTTGCTCAGATATTATAATGTTCCGCATTAAGAAATTAGATATATTCATAGCCAAACAATTCGGATTGCTGTTTATCGGTACGTTCTTTATTTGCCAGTTCGTACTGATGATGCAGTTTCTCTGGCGCTATGTCGACGTCCTCATAGGAAAAGGTCTTTCGTTGGATATCCTGGCGCAGTTTTTCTGGTATATGGGACTGATGCTGATGCCACAGGCTTTTCCTTTGGCTATACTGCTGTCGTCACTGATCTCATTCGGTAATCTGGGCGAAAGTTCGGAACTCACCGCCATTAAAGCTGCCGGTATATCGCTCATACAGTCTTTCCGTTCACTGATATTCATCACCATACTGATTTCTATCGGCTCGTTCTACTTTCAGAACGTGATAGGTCCGGAAGCGAACAAATCGTTCGCCACACTACTGATTTCAATGAAGCAGAAGAGTCCGGAGCTGGAGATTCCTGAGGGTATCTTCTACGACGGTATACCACAAAGCAACTTGTATGTGCAAAAGAAGGATATCAAGACTGGTATGCTGTACGGCATCATGATATACAGGATGAATGGCAGTTATGAAGATGCGGCTATCATTCTTGCCGATTCGGGACAGTTGCGTTCTACGGCTGAAAAAAAGCATCTGTTGCTGAATCTGTACAACGGTGAATGGTTCGAGAACATGCGTTCGCAAGAACTAGCGGGGAGTGCCAGTGTACCGTACCGAAGAGAAACGTTCTGGTCAAAGCGAATCATACTCGACTTCGATGCCGGGTTCAACATGAACGACGGTTCTATGATATCAGGTGATGCCAGGGCGAAAAGTCTGTCGCGCATCAGCAGAGACATCGACTCTCTGAACACAGCGTTCGACAGTATCGGCCACCGTTTCTATCAAGATGCGAAACGCACCGACTATCTATTGCCGTCTATCTCAAAGAAAGATTCGGTGAAAGCATTAAACGAGGCCCGAAGTGGAAAGGTAGACTTAGACAAAGTGTTGAAAAACCTGCCTGCCGACAAAAAACAGGGTATTCTCAATTCTGCCCTCAACAGGACGGAAATGATATACAGTATGCTCGAATACAAGAGTTTTACGACCTCTGACGGGGACAGGACCATCCGCGAGCATCAGATAGAGGCGATCAACAAGTTTGTTCTGGCTCTGTCGTGCCTCATATTTTTCTTTATCGGCGCCCCACTCGGAGCCATTATCAGGAAAGGTGGATTGGGAATACCGGTCATCATATCCGTACTGGTGTTTATCGTATTCTACATCCTAGACAATACCGGATACCGAATGGCACGTGGAGGAATGTGGGCAGTATGGTTCGGTAAGAGTATCGCCACTGCCGTGCTGGCACCTTTGGCGGTGTTCTTCACATACAAAGCCAACAACGACTCTGTGGTATTCAATATGGATCTGTACCGTAATGCGTTGAGAAAGATATTGGGACTCAAACTGCACAGATCTGTATTCGGAAAGGAGGTAATCATCAATGACCCGAATTACGATGATGATTCGACTAGGCTCAGTAAAATATGCGATGACATCATGGAATACTCCAAGGAACATAAACTTATCCGTCTGCCAAATGTGATAAGCGTATTTTTCAAATATAAGGCTGACCATAAGATAGAAGAACTGAGCGAGGAAATAGAGGCTGTGATAGAAGACCTATCGAACACCAAAGACAAGGTCATACTTACAGAACTGAACCACTATCCTATCCTGTCGATAAAAGCGCATACCCGTCCGTTCGAGCATCAATGGATGAACATACTTGCGGCCATATTCATACCGGTAGGTTTATTCCTATATATAAGAATGTGGAGATTCAGACTGAGACTGCACTTCGACCTGCGCACGACAATGGTATCGAGCTTTAATATCATTGACAGAATAAACGAAATGAAAAAGAAATAATAGTTATATATAAATAGGTATATAGATATGGGAAAATTCAAGTTAAGTAGCATAGAAGACGCTATACAAGACTTCAAAGAGGGGAAATTCGTTATCGTGATAGACGACGAAGACCGTGAAAACGAAGGCGACCTTATCATCGCTGCCGAGCTGATTACGCCTGAAAAGGTCAACTTTATGCTAAAAAACGCTCGAGGAGTGCTCTGCGCACCAATCACCATAAGCAGATGTGAACAACTTGACCTTCCACATCAGGTGGAAGACAATACTTCCACACTCGGTACACCATTTACAATCACAGTAGACAAATTGGAAGGCTGTACCACAGGTGTTTCAGCCCACGACAGAGCCGAAACAATCAAAGCACTGGCCGACCCCGATTCCACGCCATTGACATTTGGACGTCCAGGACATATCAATCCACTGTATGCGCAAGACAACGGCGTTCTGAGACGTTGCGGTCACACGGAAGCCACGATAGATATGTGCAAACTGGCAGGTCTGTCACCCGCAGGCGCCCTGATGGAAATCATGAATGAAGACGGAACGATGGCACGACTGCCGGAGTTGGAAGCAATGGCTGAAAAACACGGACTCAAAATCATCACCATCAAAGATTTGATATCTTATAGGCTGAAGCAGGAGACAATCGTGGAAATGGGAGAAGAAGTGGATATGCCAACCGAATACGGACATTTCAGACTGATACCTTTCCGACAGATGAGCAACGGCATGGAACACATGGCCCTCATCAAGGGCGAATGGGAACCAGACGAGCCCGTTCTGGTGAGGGTACATTCATCGTGTGCTACTGGAGATATACTGGGTAGCAAACGATGCGACTGCGGAGAACAGTTGCATAAAGCGATGCAAATGATAGACAAAGAAGGTAAAGGTGTAGTGGTGTATATGCAACAGGAAGGAAGAGGTATCGGACTTATGAACAAGATAGCCGCCTATAAGTTGCAGGAAGAAGGACTGGATACGGTAGATGCGAATGTACATCTTGGATTCAAACCCGACGAGCGCGACTACGGTTGCGGCGCACAGATACTTAGGAAACTCGGCGTACACAAAATGAGACTGATAACCAACAATCCGATAAAAAGGATTGGACTGGAAGCTTACGGACTGGAAATAACCGAAAACGTGTCTATCGAAATCACTCCTAACGAGTATAATTTTAGATACTTACAGACTAAAAAGGAACGTATGGGACACAACCTGCATCTCAAATAATAGTCGCAATGAAATATTTTTAGTTAATTTATAGAGAAATTGATAGTTTTTTTTCTGTAAAAGGAATATTTTGACTACTTTTGCACCAAAGAATAAACAAAAGAACAATCAAGAAAGAATATTATGGCACAATTATCTAATCGCCTCAACAGACTTGCTCCATCAGCCACATTGGCTATGTCACAGAAGAGCAACGAAATGAAAGCCCAAGGCATTGACGTAATCAACATGAGTGTAGGTGAACCTGACTACAACACTCCCGACCACATCAAAGATGCCGCCAAAAAGGCTATAGACGAGAATTATTCAAAATACTCTCCAGTACCGGGTTATGCTGATCTGAGAAAGGCAATTGTCGCCAAACTGAAAAAGGAAAACGGACTGGACTATTCTATAAATGAGATACTGGTGTCGAACGGTGCTAAACAGAGCGTATGCAATACGATCATGGCTCTGGTAAACCCTGGTGACGAAGTAATCATACCGGCTCCATACTGGGTAAGTTACCCTCAAATGGTAAAACTGGCAGGCGGAACACCTGTTTACATCGAAGCAGGTATAGACCAGGACTTCAAAATTACTGCAAACCAGTTGGAAGCTGCGATTACAGACAAGACCAAAATGATCATTGTATGTTCTCCATGCAATCCTACAGGCAGTGTATATACAAAAAATGAATTGGAGAAACTGTCGGAAGTCATCAAGAAACATGATGAAATGTTTGTTTTGGCTGATGAGATTTATGAACATATCAACTACATCGGCGAGCACGCCAGTTTTGCTCAATTCCCTGGAATGAAAGAGCGCACAATCGTTGTAAACGGCGTTTCAAAAGCTTATGCTATGACAGGTTGGCGTATCGGTTTTATCGCAGCACCCGAATGGATCGTGAAAGGCTGTAACAAACTGCAAGGACAATACACAAGCGGTCCTTGCTCGGTAAGTCAGAAAGCCGCAGAGGAAGCTTATGTGGGTTCACAGCAGGATGTGGAAGACATGCGCAAAGCATTCGAACGCCGTCGCGACCTCATCGTAAAACTGGCTAAGGAAATACCGGGATTGGAAGTCAACATCCCGAACGGCGCATTCTACCTTTTCCCAAAATGCAGCAGTTTCTTCGGAAAGAGCGACGGGACACATACGATAAACAATTCTTCAGATTTCGCATTGTACCTATTAGACATAGCACATGTAGCTACCGTAGGTGGTGATGCTTTCGGAGACCCCGACTGTTTCCGTATGAGTTACGCCACAAGTGACGAAAACATCAAGGAAGCACTAAAGAGGATAAAAGAAGCGCTTGGAAGATTGAAATAGATAAAATGTGCTGTATAGCATATTTTTCAAGATAAAATCCAACTTTTAGCGGTTAAAAGTAGTTAATTAATATCACAGCCGATTATAAATTGCTATTTTTGCCGTGAATTAATTCAGACGACCTAGCTTGATTCCACAAGACCGAGCCGATTGTTTAACGTTAGATCAAACAAAACTTATATTTACAAATAACTAAAAATTAAAAATTAAAATTATGGGAACTACAAAAACAGCAAGTCCTAAGAAAAAAAGTCAGGGCTTCTCAGGTATCAGAGCAGCGTTTTGGATCATCGTAGTATGCTTCATCATCGCAGTTTGTTTCTTCAAATACTTCCTCGGAAGTGGTGAACACTTTGTTAACGGCGATAATACAGGTGCCGTTCTTAACAGTAATATTTGGGGTACAATCTACAAAGGTGGTGTTGTCGTACCAGTTATCCACACATTGTTGTTAACTGTTATCGCATTGTCTATCGAGCGTTTCCTCGCTCTCCGCACCGCATTCGGTAAGGGATCATTAACAAAATTCGTTGCAAACATCAAAACAGCCGTAAGTGCAAAAGATTTTGATAAGGCACAGCAACTTTGCGACAAGCAGAAAGGTTCTGTAGCTAATGTTGTACAGGCTTCTCTGAACGCATACAAGGAAATGGAAGCAACATCTGGCATCAAGAAAGGTCAGAAAGTAGCTAAGATACAGCAGGCACACGAAGAAGCAACTCAGTTGGAGATGCCTACACTTCAGATGAACTTGCCTATCGTTGCAACAATCGTAACACTGGGTACACTTACCGGACTTCTTGGTACTGTAACCGGTATGATCCGTTCATTCGCAGCTTTGGCAGCTGGTGGTGGTGGCGACTCTCTCGCTTTGTCTACTGGTATTTCTGAGGCCTTGATCAACACCGCATTCGGTATCGCAACATCTTGGTGTGCTGTTATTTCTTATAACTACTTCACAAACAAGATTGATAAGTTGACATACGCCCTCGATGAGGTCGGTTACTCTATCGCTCAGACATACGAAGCCAATCACGCAGAAGAAGCTTAATTTCTACTAACCCTTTTAAATTTTATCACTATGGGTAAAGTAAAAATTAAGAAGAATGACGTCTGGATCGATATGACCCCTATGAGCGATGTGATGGTGCTCTTGCTGACGTTCTTCATGTTGACATCAACATTCGTGAAGAATGAACCAGTAAAAGTTGTCACACCAGGCTCAGTATCGGAAATAAAGGTTCCAGAAAAGGACGTCTTGAATATCCTCGTCGCGAGAAACGGCAAGGTATTCATGAGTATGGACAACCAATTGGATTTGGAAAGCGTGCTGACAGGCATGACCGATGTATACGGTGTGTCTCTCAACGGCGAGCAGACAAAGAAATTTGTCAAGGATCCAATGTTTGGAGTACCAATGGATCAACTTAGCGGCTACCTGAGTCAATCACCCTCACAAATGCAGGGTTCAATTGGCAAGTTGGGTATCCCTACCGACAGTGTCGGTGGAAAGAAAAGCGAATTCCAGAATTGGGTAGACCAGGCCGTACAGAACAATGACAAGATTAAAATTGCCATCAAAGCTGACGCCAACACTCCTTATAAGGTTGTAAAGAAGGTAATGTCTGAACTTCAGGACATGAATCAGAACCGTTACTATCTAATTACTTCATATAAAAAGTCGGAGGATTAAAGAATGGCTAAACAGAAAGCAAGTAAACAGAAGAAAATGAATGTCCGCGTAGACTTTACGCCTATGGTGGATATGATGATGTTGCTTATCACATTCTTCATGCTTTGTACTTCTCTGAGCAAACCTCAGACTATGGAGTTGACAATGCCTAGTAACGATAAGAACATTCAGCAACAGGACCAAACAGCTACTAAAGCTTCACAGACTATTACTATCTATGTTTGTGGTGACAATAAGATATTCCACGTAGACGGTCTACCTAACTACAACGACCCTAAATGTATGAAAGAAACTACATGGGGCGCAAAGGGTATCCGCACAGTGCTTATCAACCATGAAACAGAAGATGGTTCAACACCTGTACAGGCAATTATGGCTGCAAAGGCAAAACTTGACGCTAAAAAGATAAAGGAGCCGAAGAAATATACTGAACAGGTATACGACGACGAGCTGACTAAGATCAAAAATGGTGAATTGGACGGGGAGAAAGTTCCTACAATGACAATCATCATTAAGGCGACAGACAATGCCTCTTACAAAAATATGGTCGACGCTCTCGATGAGATGCAGATATGTAGTATTGGTAAATACGTAATTGACAAAATCACACCAGACGACTTGAAGTTAATCAAGGCTAAAGGTGCTAAATAATCAATACGGAGACAATTAATTAAAAAAGGAAAGACAATGTCAAAAATTGATTTAACATCTGATGCATGGTGTGACTTGGTATTTGACGGAAGAAACCAGGCTTATGGAGCATACAAGCTTCGCAAAGGTACTTCCAAGAGAAATGTCATGTCAATCGTTATCATGCTAATAGCTGCAGCACTCATAGCCTCTTTCATAGGAATCAAATCTATCGTCGACGCTCAACAAAAGGTAGCAATGACTAGCGGAATGGAAGCTACTTCTCTTATCAAGAAGAAAGCTGAAGTGAAGAAGAAAGCTCCTGTAAAGGTCGAAGAAGAAAAACCGGTAGAAAAAGTAAAGAGTTCTGTTAAGTTCACTGCTCCTGTCATCAAGAAGGATAGTGAAGTAAAACCTGAAGATGAGTTGAAGACTCAGGATCAGTTGATGAACAACAACAAGGCTATCGGTGGATTCGATGTAAAAGGTAACGATGATGCAGGTGGCGAGGTGCTGAAAGCTAAGGAAGTAATCGCACAACCAGAACCTCCAAAAGAGGAAGAAAATAAAGTATTCGATGTAGTAGAACAGATGCCTGCATTCCCAGGCGGTCCATCAGCTTTGATGAGCTATCTGAGCAAGAACATCAAATACCCGGTTGTTGCTGAAGAGAATGGCGTTCAGGGACGTGTTATCGTAACATTCGTTGTTGAGAGAGACGGTTCTATCACAGACGTACGCGTTGCTAAGTCTGTAGACCCTTCACTTGACAAGGAGGCACAGCGTGTCGTTAGAAGCATGCCTAACTGGATTCCAGGTAAGCAGAATGGTTCAGCTGTACGTGTTAAGTACACAGTACCTGTAACATTTAGATTACAGTAAAATGAACAAGAGCATATTCTACTCAATTGTAGGATTAATACTATCCTCGTACGTTCTCATTTCTTGTAATGAGAAACATAAGGGGAATAGAACTGATACATATTCATCAGGGGCGATTTCTTTCGCCTCTGATGAAAGTTTCAGTCCTATTATAGACGAAGAAATACAAGTTTTCGAAAGTGTATATCCACAGGCTAAAGTTAAACCTATTTATACCAATGAAATAGATGGTATAAAAATGTTGCAAAAAAACAAGGTTTGTTTGGTCATAACCACAAGGAACTTAACCAAAGCTGAATATGCCGATTTCGAATCAAGACAATTCCAGCCAAGGGCAATACCAATAGCTTACGATGGTTTTGCACTCATAGTAAACAAGGCAAACATTGACACATGTATCACTGTTAACGATATACGAAGGATACTAAGTGGACAAGTGAAGACTTGGAAAGAAATATACCCTAAATCAAGACTGGGCAATATTGATGTGGTTTTCAGTAACGGAAAATCAAGTACAGTAAGATACGCTGTCGATTCTATTCTTGGCGGCAAACCGATAAACAGCCCTAACGTATCTGCAACAGATAAGACAGCAGACGTTATAGACTACGTGGAAAAGACACCAAATTCAATCGGTATCATAGGTTCAAACTGGCTGAATGACAAAAGAGACAGTACGAACGTAACATTTAATAAGAAAATAAGAGTAATGTCTGTAAGCAGGAAGCAAACTGCAACACCTTATAATAGTTGGAAACCCTATCAGGCATATTTATATAACGGGAATTATCCTCTGATAAGAACAATATATGCACTCCTTAACGACCCTATAAACGGATTACCATGGGGCTTCGCACATTTTTTGGAGTCTCCGAAAGGACAAATGATTATATTCAAATCAGGACTTCTACCGATGCAAGGAAACATAACTATCAGGGACGTAAATGTAAACGAGTAAATGTATAACCATTTAAACAAATATTGATTATGAAAGCAATTAAATATTTATTAATGGGAGCAATGATGATAGGATTCAGTGCTCCGACAATGGCTCAAGATAACAAAGCGACAATAGATGCTATCTCAAAAGTTATCAAAGACAAGAGTGGAAATGTAGACGACCAAGTAAAGGATGTCTACAAAAGCAACAAGAAGAATGCAGAAGTATTGGTAGGCATAGGTAGAGCGTATCTTGATGTGAAAGATACAGCCAACGCAAAAAAATATGCAGACCTCGCTATTAAGGCTGATAAGAAGTATGCACCGGGCTACATTCTGCACGGTGACATCGAAGTTATAAAGGACGATGGTGGTGCTGCTGCAGGATGGTATCAGCAAGCAATATACTTCGACCCGAAAAATCCTGACGGATACTTTAAATACGCTAGTATATACCGCGGAAGAAGTCCGGAAGAAGCAGTATCAAAACTGGAAGATCTTCGTACACAAAGACCTGACATCGCTGTAGATGCATTAGCAGCACGCATATACTATTCATCAAACAGATTCGACAAGGCTATCGAAAGTTATGAGAAGGTGGACAGAAGCAAACTCGACAACACCGATCTGACAAATTATGCGATGGCAGCATACCTGAAGCAGGATTTCAAAAAGAGTCTTGACGTATCAGCCTATGGTACACAGAAAGATCCAAGGAAAGCAGCATTCAACCGTCTTGCTTTCTTTAACAGCACAGACTTGAAAGATTATCCTACAGCTTTGAAATATGCAGATGCTCTGTTTAACAAATCAGACAGTGCTAAATTTTCATATTTGGATTACACATATTATGGACATGCTTTTATGGGCGTAAAACAATATGATAATGCTATAGCACAATTCAAGAAAGCATTGGCAGAGAATATTGAGCGCAAAGAGATACATGCCGATGTCCTAAAACAGATTTCAGATGCATACGAAGCAAAGGGTTCTATAACAGAAGCTGTCACCACGTACAATGACTATCTTAAAGATCTACCTAAAGTAACAGCAAGCGACCTTGCCGGACTTGGTACATTATACACAGAACAGGCAGACAAACTGACTGGCGCAGCTAAAACAGATGCATACAAAAATGCAGACAAAGTGTATGCTGATCTGAGTGAACAATTCCCTGCAGCGGTAGAATTTGCATATTTCATGAGAGCTCGTGTAAACTCATATATGGACCCTGAGACAAAGACGGGTCTGTCTAAACCGTACTACGAGAAACTAGCAGAACTTATTAATGCGAAGGCTGAAAAGGATAATACAGACAATACAAGACTTATAGAGTGCTACAGATATCTTGGCTACTTCTACTATCTGAAAAAAGATACAAAGACAGCAGATACATACTGGCACAAAATTCTAGCTATCGATCCTAGCAACGAGACAGCTAAACAGGCTTTAGGCAAATAATAAACAGCATAATCAAACAACAAAGTAAGAGGGATAAATAATATTTATTCCTCTTATTTTGCTTTTGTAAATAGCAAAACGAAAAGTCCACATCGTGCGGGAAAATTTTCCTTGAAGGGAAATTATTTATTCTTCAAGGGAAATAAATTTCCCTTGCGCGCAAATTTTCTCGCGCACTGAGCAAAAAAAAGGCGACCAGAAGTCGCCCAATATTTTCAATAATCAAATTAATTACGGAAGACTGATTGCCTCTGACGGACAAACATCTGCACATGTTCCACACTCTGTGCACATATCCGGATTAATTGAATACTTTTCTCCTTCAGAAATAGCTCCTGATGGACATTCATCGATACATGTACCGCAAGCGATACAATCATCACCAATTACGTAAGCCATAATAATATTATATTTTAATTATTAATATTGATTTGTACTAGTTTATGTACGATGCAAAGTTACATTATTTATTCGAAATACCTACAAATAGGTATATCTTTTTAAATATTTTAAATATTATGATTTTACAAAACACAATAAGAAAGAAGGGGTTACGTTATTAAACCAATGAAAGAAAAAATCATATACTTATATATAATCATACTATTCTCTCTAAATATCAATTCACAGGAAAGAATAGTAGAAAACCGACCCTATACTGACTTAAGACCTTTTCATTTCGGCGTGGTAGTGGGTACAAATCTACAAGATTTGGAATTCAGGAATGTTGGACAACAAACAATCACAAACGACGATGGAACGACAAGCACCAAAACAATTACTTGCGACCAAGACAGATGGGACCCAGGCTTTACAGTAGGAGTACTGGCTGAAGCAAGAATAAATACATATCTTGCATTCAGAATAGCGCCGACAATGTATTTTGGCAATAGGCACCTCACTTTTCATAACTATACAGATCTGGGTACAGACGGTAAACCGACAGAAGAACATCAAGATCTGAAATCGGTATACATAGCATCAACAATGGACCTGATATACAGCGCACAAAGATTCAACAACTATAGACCTTATATGATGGTAGGACTAAATCCAATGCTGAACATATCAAGCAAGGAAAGTGACTATATCAAACTGAAAAGATATGATTGCTTCCTTGAAATTGGACTCGGATGCGACTTCTATCTGCCATTTTTCAAACTACGTCCTGAATTGAAATTCTGCTACAGTCTGGTTAATTCCTTAGACCAGAATCATATAAACGACCTAAAGGATAAAAATATGTTCGCATACACAACTTCCGTGAATCAAGCCAGGTCGAAAATGATTGTATTGTCGTTCTATTTTGAATAAAAGAAGACATCAGAACAAGAAATATTCAAAAAAGGCCATGAATATTTGCAGATAAAACCAAAAATTCGTACCTTTGCACCGCTTTTCGGCGTAATCGCTGGCAGGATAAGAGTTACCTGTTATGTTGCGTTGGAACGATAAACAAATTTAATTATAAAAAAGAATGGATTTAATTAAAGTTGCTGAAGAAGCATTTGCAACCGGCAAACAGTTCCCTACATTCAAAAGTGGTGATACTATTACAGTCGCTTACAAAATTATCGAGGGTACAAAGGAGCGTATTCAGCTCTACCGCGGTGTTGTTATCAAAATCAGCGGTCACGGAGACAAAAAACGTTTCACAGTACGTAAAATGTCAGGTACTATAGGTGTAGAGCGTATCTTCCCTATCGAATCACCGAGCATCGACAGTATTGAAGTGAACAAGCATGGTAAGGTTCGCAGAGCTAAATTGTATTATCTCCGCAAACTTACAGGTAAAAAAGCCCGTATCCAAGAGAAGAAACAGATTACTGAGGCTTAATATCAAATTAAGTTTTAAGCAAATAAAAAGAGATTCCTTTTATATCATTGGAATCTCTTTTTATTTTTTACCTTTTGAGGATTTGATGGTCTTATCTGTTGACTCTGTAGGCGCATTCTCATCCCCTTCATAATTTACCTGGGCATCGGTATCTCCATAAAGAGTTTCCTTGAAACTGTCCCAATCCTGAAAACCGACAAAAAGTGAAAGTTTGTCAAGTATTTCATTGTTAGGTTTTTCCATTTCCGAAATACCCTTCCACAACTTTTTCAACAACTTGGGATTAATATCCTCCTTGTTGATTTTTGACTCTACAGAATTCAATAATTGTCTAAATGCCCAATGCTTTCTGTCCATACACATAAATTTTGACTGCAAAATTAGAAAAATATTATAAAAGGATGTCATCAATCACGTAAAAACTAAAAAAAAATAGTAATTTTGCATCCGAAAAGAATATTAGACTTCATTATAATGAAAGAATTAGCACTTAAGTACGGATGCAATCCGAATCAGAAACCTTCAAGAATATTTATGACTGAAGGCGAGTTACCTATCGAAGTGATTAACGGTCGTCCCGGTTATATTAATTTCATGGATGCTTTGAATTCATGGCAATTAGTAAAAGAACTGAAAGCAGCAACGGGATTACCTGCAGCAGCAAGTTTCAAACATGTATCTCCTGCCGGAGCTGCAGTGGGACTGCCTTTAAGCGACACTCTTAAGAAAATTTACTTTGTAGACGACGTAAAACTTCCGTTGACTCCTCTGGCATCTGCTTATGCGCGAGCACGCGGCGCAGACAGAATGAGTAGTTACGGTGACTTTATCGCCCTCAGCGACACATGTGATGCCGCCACAGCCACATTGATTAAACGCGAAGTGAGCGACGGCGTGATTGCTCCCGACTATTCGCCTGAAGCTATCGAGATTTTGAAGGATAAGCGCAAAGGTACTTACAATGTTATCAAGATTGACCCCAACTATGTACCTGCTCCAGTAGAGCACAAACAGGTTTTCGGCGTGACTTTCGAGCAAGGTCGAAACGAAGTGAAACTAGATGATCCGAAATTGTTCGAGAATATTCCTACCAAGAACAAGACATTCACTGACGATGCAAAACGTGACCTGATCATCAGTCTTATCACACTGAAGTATACACAGAGTAATTCTGTATGTTATGTAAAGGATGGACAAGCTATCGGTATCGGTGCAGGACAACAGAGTCGTATACACTGTACACGTCTGGCAGGAAACAAAGCTGACATCTGGTGGTTACGCCAGCATCCTAAAGTGATGAACTTGCCATGGATAGAAAAGATACGTCGTGCAGACAGAGATAATACAATCGATGTATATATCAGTGAAGACCACGATGACGTACTGGCAGACGGTATATGGCAGAACTTCTTTACAGAGAAGCCTGAAGTTCTCACAATGGAAGAGAAGAAAGCATGGATAGCAAAAAACACGAAAGTAGCACTGGGTAGTGACGCTTTCTTCCCATTCGGCGACAATATAGAGAGAGCACACAAGAGCGGTGTGGAATTTATCGCACAGGCAGGTGGTTCCGTACGTGACGACAATGTTATTGACACATGCGACAAATACGGCATAACAATGGCATTTACTGGCGTTCGTCTGTTCCATCATTAATCATAAAGGGAATCAGCAAATGAGCAAAGGTGACGATATAGATGAAATAATTGCTGGAGGCGGTGTCGTATTCAGCAAAGCAAGACAAGAATCATCTGATCCTAATAAAGTGAAGACGAAGGCAAAAAAGAAAAAATACATCACGGGAGCACATGGAAGTGGTTCTGCAAAACAAAAGGCAAAATACCGCGAACAACGGGCGAACCGTCATAAATAACATAATAAAAGGCTGCATTTCAATATATGATCTGCAGCCTTTTGTTTTTTCTACTATTATTAATTGCTCTTAGCCATATAGTTATGTTGCGACCTGATAGAGACCGAACCGTTGGAACGTTTGGTAAATGTTACCATATCCATTCTGACAGACTTGTTCAAATGATCAAAAATTAAGGCCGGATCAAATGTATGACCGTTCACTCTGCATTCAAAATGGCAATGTTCGGTAGTGGCGCGTCCTGTTCGGCCTGTTAAACCGATAGGATCACCAGCCTTTACCTTATCACCTACTTTAACCAGATTGCGTGAATTATGACTGTATAAAGTTTCCAAACCGTTGGCGTGACGTATTACGACACAATTGCCATAACCGAAATAAGGTCCGGATCTGGTTACCACACCATCAAAAGCAGCAAGAATCTTATCATTAGGGCGTGTCTTAATATCAACGCCTGCATGATGTCTTCCACCACCATAAGGACTTATAACATGACTTCCTGGTAAAGGGTAGCACCATTCTCCGGGATTTAGATTCGCAAGATTAATAGAAAACTCACTTTTCCCATTAAAAGCGTCAGATTTTACACCAGATTTTTTGTTTGTTTCATCAGCCATATCTGTATTTCTCCCAGGTTCGGAATGAATGACACTTACATTGATGCTAGAATTAGACTTCTCGCACAGGATTGTCTGGCGTCTCAACTGGTGCGCATTTACATTCATGATAATTTCCGGGTTGATGCGACGACCGTCAATCATCATTTCAAATTGGCAGAACGACTTTCTGCCTTCCGTACCAATAATGGCAATCGTCTGACCGGCCTTGACTCTGTCACCGACTTTCACCATGTTTTGCGCATTGTGACCATAGACGGTCTCCAATCCGTTCTTATGGCGTACTACAATAACATTACCATAGGAAGGATTGTTACGTGACAAACGAACAACGCCATCGAACATCGATTTAACGTTATCTCCTTTTCTGGAAGTAATCATGATCTTATAATCATCTGATACTTTCGCTTTACCGATAGGTAAAGGGAAACTCCATTCAGAAGCACTAAACATATCAAAATCGATACTGAATGCATTTGAACGTCCAAACAACCCCGGGGTTGCAATACTGATTTGTTGTTGTTCTAGTTGAGAAAAATTCTCATTAGCTCCGACAGTCATTGTCACAATGAAAGCCGAAGACAAGATTAGATGTCTTAATTTAAAAATCATCAGGTCAAAAGGTTTAGTTTATATTACTTTATTAAAATTCCTGTGAGTATTCTGCCTGAATTGACAGTCAATTTTCTGGCAGAGAAAAACTCATCAGCACGAGAGTAAGTGCAGATATCTGCAATTTGTATGTCATGGGGGTTCACACCCACATCTGTCAACTGTCTGCGGTTACACTCCCACAGATCTATATGCCACTTTTCATATCTACGGCTTATCGTATTCATATCAAATCCGGCATCACTGAACTGTTGCCATACTTCGTCGCCTACTTCAAAAGCCTCTAGTGATATGCCCGGGCCAATGCATGCCTGCAGTGATTCCGGTCGGGTATTATATGTCGCTTGCATGACTGCAATAGCATATTGTATTATTCTCTTTACTGTTCCGCGCCATCCTGCATGGACCGCGGCACAAGCATGATGTTCTTTGTCAAAGAGCAGTATGGGTATACAGTCGGCTGTAGAAACGCCGACACATACACCACTCATATCCGTAATCACGCCATCCACATTTTCCAATATCTGACACCTTATAGTAGAGGGCAGTTTGAAAAAATCAGGTGTGATCTGTCTTATTTCTATCCCGTGGTTCTGATGCGGCATGATCAAATGTTCATCATCTATGCCTAATTCCGCACAGAGCGCTTCTCTGTTTGCCCTGATACAGGATTCATCATCACCACAATATCTGTTTACATTGAACTCACCATAATTTCCGATACTGCAGCCCCCTTTGCGTGTACTACTGAAAGCTGTGACACAGGGAGACATTTCGTAGTATTTCAGAACAGGCTTATTCATCCTTCATATCCTCATATTCGAAATCATCCAGATCTTCTATATCTTCGTCGTCTACAAGTTCTATGTCCTCGCCTTCAATATGCAACTCTTCTGATAATCTGCCCATATCCTTATCACGATGGACGAGGGTGTCTTCGGATGTTATTTCCTGAAGTTTATTGCTTTCACTGTTGAGCTCACTCCAAAGAACATCTTTCAACTTATCTAGTCCGAAGCCTGTGACAGATGAAATGAAAACCACCTTTACATCCTCCGGTAAGGATTCTTTTAGCATATCCATCAGTTCATCGTCGAGCAAATCACATTTAGTAACTGCCAACACACGATGTTTGTCGAGCATATCTGGATTAAAATTCTGCAATTCATTAAGCAGAACTTCATATTCATGTTTTATATCATCTGTATCTCCAGGGACCATAAACAGGAGCAAAGAGTTGCGCTCGATATGACGCAGAAACCTAAGTCCTAATCCCTTACCTTCGCTCGCCCCTTCGATTATTCCCGGTATATCAGCCATAACAAACGACTGCTTATCATGATAACCGACTATACCAAGGGACGGTTCCAATGTAGTGAACGGATAATTTGCAATCTTTGGACGAGCACTCGACAAAGCGGAAAGCAATGTACTCTTACCTGCATTGGGGAAGCCAACCAAACCTACATCAGCCAACAACTTCAATTCAAGAATAATCGTCATCTCCTGCATCGGTTCACCTGGTTGTGCAAACCTAGGAGCTTGATTGGTAGCGGTGCGGAACTGGAAATTACCCAATCCACCCCTACCGCCTTTTAGCAGCAATACTGTCTGTCCGTCGTAAGTCACATCACATACATACTTACCCGTTTCTGCGTCATATACGACTGTTCCGCAAGGTACATCGATATACTGATCATGTCCGTCTGTACCATGACACTTGTCACGGCCTCCGTTTCCTCCATGCTCGGCAAAAACGTGACGTTCATATTTGAGATGAAGCAGTGTCCAATAATTATGGTTACCACGCAGATATACACTTCCTCCATGTCCTCCGTCACCGCCGTCGGGACCACCGTTTGGCTGGTATTTTACGTGGCGTAAGTGCATAGAGCCTTTTCCACCCTTACCAGAGCGGCAATAAATCTTAACGTAGTCTACGAAGTTGGATTCCGGCATATTATTAAATATTATCTATTACTTTACAGATGTCACCGAATATACGATCGAGTTCACCAAGACCGTTAATATGATTGTGCACACCTTCTTTTTCATACCAGTCTATCAATGGGGATGTCTGGTTATGATAAACATCAAGACGTTTCTTTATTGTTTCAGCATTGTCGTCAGAACGACCACATTCTTGTCCTCGTTTAATAAGACGTGTCATCAGTTCTTCTTCCGGAACATCCAGTTCTATCATGGCAGCAATCTTATGTCCTCTTTCGTTGAGCATCTTTTTCAAAGCCTCAGCCTGCGGTATCGTACGTGGGAAACCATCAAAGATAACACCTTTATGTTCTTTTCCAAAACTATCATAAACACTGGCAAGTATATTAACCATCAATTCATCCGGAATCAACTGACCATTATCGATAAATCCCTTAGCAGTCTTACCAAGTTCTGTCCCGTTCTTGATCTCATTACGAAGTACGTCGCCAGTTGAGATATGGTTAAAACCGTACTTTTCAATCATCAAATCACTCTGAGTACCCTTACCTGAACCTGGGGCACCAAAAATTACAATATTCTTCATCTTATTTTATATATTTGATTATTTCTCCTTTAACGTATATATATCTCTATATTGTCTGCCTTCTTGATCATAGTCCAAACCGTATCCAATAATAAAATCATCCGGGATACGGAAAGCAGAATACTCTATGTTAAGTGGAACTTCCAAACTGTTCGGTTTGACTAAAAGAGCACATATATGAACTGATTTCGGGTTACGCGTGCCAAGAGTTTCTATCATTCTCTGCATGGTTTTACCCGACTCTACAATATCCTCAACTATAACCACTGTTCTGTTGGACAAATCTTCGTTAAGTCCTATCACCTCCTTGATTTTTCCTGTTGATGTGGTACCTTGATAGGATGCTAACTTGACAAAAGAGATTTCACATGGTATGGTTATATCTCGCATAAGATCTGCAGCAAATACAAACGCTCCATTAAGAACGGCAAGCAGTAAAGGATTCTGACCTTCCATGTCTTTACTTATCTGTTCAGCGACCTCTTTAACACGCCTTTGAATATCAGCTTCAGGTATAGAAGTTTCAAAAGTTTTGTTTTTGATTTTTACTATGCTCATTATTTTATTTTGGAAATTTTGCCACAAAATTACTAAAAATAGTTCAATTTCTTGCTATTAGTTAGCATTTATTTCGTATTTTTGCATGTATGAAGATTTTTACAGGAGCTCAGATACATGAGCTGGACAAATATACAATAGAAAACGAGCCTATTGCTTCTATTGATTTAATGGAACGCGCGGCCCGTGCTATCACACGTGCAATCACGGAGATATGGAACAATCGCACCCATGTAGTAGTTTTCGCCGGACCAGGAAATAACGGAGGCGACGCACTCGCTGTTGCCAGAATGCTATCAGAAGAAAAATATGACATTCAGGTATTCCTTTTCAATGTTCACGGTCACTTGTCTGAAGACTGCGCAGTAAACAAGCAAAGAATTATTGATGCGAAACGGATAAAAGACTTTACTGAAGTAGAACAAGAGTTTGACCCACCCAAACTGGACAGTGAAACACTCGTTATAGACGGTCTTTTCGGTTCAGGCATTAACAAGCCATTGGCTGGAGGATTCGCATCGCTTGTAAAATACATCAACGCTTCGCAAGCCAAGGTAGCTAGTATTGACATGCCGTCGGGTTTAATGCCAGAAGATAATTCGTATAATATAAGGTCGAATATCATCAAGGCCGACATAACGCTAACATTACAACAAAAGAAGTTGGCCTTTTTGTTTGCTGAAAATCAACAGTATGCAGGCAAAATAAAAGTGTTGGACATACGTATAAGTTCAGAAGGCATCAGCAAGACAGACTCCCAATATACGATTATTGAGGAGAACGACATACGTAAATTGATAAAGCCTCGCAATGAATTTGCGCACAAGGGATCAATGGGAAAAGCCCTGATTGTTGCGGGCTGTTATGGAATGGCAGGAGCTGCCATACTGGCTACTAAAGCGTGTCTGAGATCCGGTGTGGGAAAAGTTGTGATCCATACGGCAAAAAGAAATAATGACATCATTCAGATATCCATACCTGAGGCAATTGTTCATACAGATCACGAAGAGACTTATATATCCGAATCCATAGACAGTGATGATTTTGATGCAATGGGAATCGGACCGGGACTTGGTCTGTCGGAAAATACGGCAATAGCATTGATCGGTCAGATACGGCGGACTCACGCACCTATCGTAGTGGATGCGGACGGACTCAATATATTGGCCAATCACCGTGCATGGATGGAGCAGTTGCCGCAAGGTATTATCATGACGCCTCACCCCAAGGAACTGGAACGGCTTACCAATGCTCATAACACAGAAGGCTACGAAAGACTTAACAAAGCACGTGATTTGGCAGAACATCTTCAGGCATACATCATACTGAAAGGGCACTATTCCGCCCTTTGTCTTCCTGATGGTCATGTCATCTTCAATTCCACAGGAAATGCAGGGATGGCAACAGCAGGAAGCGGCGATGTGCTTACCGGTATCATAACAGGGTTACTTGCACGCGGATACAACCAGAAAGATGCTTGCACACTTGGTATGTATCTGCACGGGGTAGCGGGAGACCTTGCGGCTAAAGAAATTGGCGAAGAGAGCCTTATTGCAGGAGACATCATCAAGTATCTTCCAAAGGCATTCATGAAACTGGAAGACTAAAAGATAATTAAAGAAAACAACCACCAATGAAAAAAGCGGGACCCCTAAGAACAGGGATTCCGCTTTTATAATTGATATATATTTATATAAGTTAGTTCATATTAGCCAACTTGTTGTCAGAACCGAGTACATCAACAATCTTATGCTTGTACATCTGCTCCATCAAGTCACGAGCTGGTCCGCAATACTTACGTGGGTCAAATTCTGCTGGTTTCTCAGCGAACACCTTACGTACAGCTGCTGTGAAAGCGAGACGAGAGTCTGAATCGATATTGATCTTGCAGACAGCGCTCTTAGAAGCTTTACGGAGCTGCTCTTCTGGGATACCTACTGCATCTGGCAGTTTACCACCGTTAGCGTTGATGATGTCAACATACTCCTGTGGTACAGAAGAAGATCCGTGAAGAACGATTGGGAATCCTGGCAATTGTTTCATGATAGCATCAAGAACATCGAAAGCCAATGGAGGAGGAACCAAACGACCTGTCTTCGGGTCACGTGTACACTGCTCCGGTTTGAATTTGTATGCTCCGTGGCTTGTACCGATAGAGATAGCTAATGAGTCAACACCTGTCTTTGTAACGAAGTCGATAACTTCTTCTGGTTTCGTATAGTGAGAAACCTCAGAAGCGACCTCATCCTCAACACCTGCAAGGACACCGAGCTCACCTTCTACAGTAACATCATATTTGTGCGCATACTCTACAACTTTCTTTGTCAGAGCAACATTCTCCTCATAAGGAAGAGCAGAACCATCAATCATGACAGAAGAGAAACCGAAGTCTACACAACTCTTGCAGAGCTCGAAGCTATCACCATGGTCTAGGTGAAGAACGATTTCAGGATGATTGCAACCTAATTCTTTTGCATATTCTACAGCACCCTGTGCCATATAACGAAGTAATGTCTGGTTAGCATAGTTACGGGCACCTTTAGAAACCTGAAGGATAACCGGTGACTTTAGCTCTGAAGAAGCTTTGATGATTGCCTGCAACTGCTCCATATTGTTGAAGTTGAAAGCTGGGATAGCGTAACCGCCATTGATGGCTTTCTTAAACATCTCGCGAGTGTTTACCAAGCCTAATGATTTGTAATCTACCATAATTATAATATTTTATTAAATGAATAGTCACTATCTACTAATTGACCGCAAAGTTAACATTTAAATTTATCAATCCCAAGGGTTACAACATTTTTTAATACACAAAAATAGTCAAACGATAACATATCGTTTGACTATTTTTGATTTAACTGACAAATTGCAAAACGCAGTTTACAAAACGCCTGTTATTTCTTTTCGTCCGCACCGATAATTTTCCATATACCTGCTGCTATTGCACCACCAAGGAACGGACCTACTATGAATATCCACAAATCTGTAAGTGCCTGACCACCGTTGAATATAGCAGGACCGATAGAACGGGCCGGGTTTACAGATGTACCTGTCAATGGGATAACACAGATATGAACGATAACAAGAGAAAGGCCTATTGCCAATCCTGCAAAGTTACCGGCACCCTTCTTTGAGTCTGTCGTTCCTAATACTACAAGTACGAATATTGCAGTAAACAATGTTTCAGCTATAAAACCTGTCAGTTGTGAAACTCCTGATGAACATGCGTTAGCACCTGTGGTCGTCGCCCATCCTTCTGTATCCATACCTGATGTGATACCGAACAGGAGTGCTGAACCGATAATGGCACCGATTACCTGGAATATCATATACATGGCGGCATCCTTACCTGACATACGTTTGCTCAGATATACGCCGAGTGTGATTGCCGGATTAATATGGCAACCCGATATGCCACCGATGGTATATGCCATAGCCACAACCGATACGCCAAAAGCTATCGCTACCATCAAAACTTGTGCGGGTGTACCGCAACCACCGTTAAAGATTGCGCTACCGCAACCGATAAAAACCAGCACCATCGTGCCAATCATTTCCGCTAAATACTTTTTCATAATATGTCTTTATTAGTTTATGTTCTTCCATTTAAATTGCAAATATAGACAAAATATTAATAGGATGTTCTTTTTCTTTTAAAATAATGCCAACTTCACCAATAACTTATTTTGAAGTCCTGACAGAATCAAAGTCAGCATAACAGTCATTTTCGGTACCGGTACAATACATGCCGATGACAACGCCTGTAAACCCGCCTGCGACCTCCGAACTGAGCAAACAAGTATTCATCGGCTTCATCGATTCATAGTTTTTTCCATCTGTAGAATATTCGAAATAATACATGTTTTCGTCAGCTCTCACGCGGAGATATATTTTCCGGGCAACAGTTATCGCTTCACTGGAAGCAATACTTTCCGATGCAAGACCTTTCACCTGATATTTGCATTTCACTATTTGCTTGCCGTCTGCATTCGATACACATAGGTCGTAATGACCGTCATTGATCTGATATACGCTCAGTCCTGCTTCAGCACTCGAGGATGTACCATGCAGTGCTACCGTTGTCGTCATCATATAATGCGCAGCATCCTGACGACGTGCAATGAATGTAGGGGTATTATTCTCTGTCAACGTACTACGTGATGCATGCAAACGTAGACAATTGCCTGTAATCTCGTATTTAGTCATATCGGGATTCTGAATAAACAACCAGTCGGGACCTATGTCTTTTACATTTTTTATGTTTGCAAAGTCTATGTCTTCCGCCGGTTGTGGCATAGATGCCTGCGGTAGCGTTTTTACCTTCATCAATGTATCAACAGTACCATTGCAGTTGACTACCGGCCATCCGCCTACAGGCCACTCAACGGGTGCGAGGAATGTTTCACGTCCAAGATGATGATAATTGCCTCCGTATGTACGAAAACCGAGGAAGGTAATCCACCATGAACCATCGGCAGCCTGTACAAGGTCACCATGTCCGGTGCCCTGTATCTGACTGGATTCGGTGATTCGACGCTGATGACATAATATCGGATTCTGTGGATTAGCTTCGTAAGGTCCGTAAATACTACGGCTACGCGCAATGGTCAGTTGATGACCGTACTCAGTACCTCCTTCCGAAATAAGAAGATAATAAAATCCATCCTTATTATATATATGTGGACCTTCGGGATAACGGCCACCTGTACCCTGCCAGATTTGTCGACTCTCCGTGAGTTGTTCACCCGTCTTAGGGTTGATTTCGCTGAGCCAGATGGCATCGTTCGGATTACTTACCATATAACAGTGTTCTTTCTCAAAATAAAGAGACGGATCAATACCCTGCTGTTTCAACCATACAGGTTCGCTCCACGGACCTTCTGGTTTCTTGGCTGTAACAAAAAAATTACCGCCATGACCAATATTGGTAGTAATCATGTAATAGACACCATCATTATAGCGAATGGTGGGGGCATAGATGCCTGTCCACGAAGAACCTCCTTTCAAATTAATCTGTGACTCACGATCAAGCACATTGCCAATCTGTTGCCAGTGCATCAGATCTTTGCTGTGGAAGACCGGTACACCTGGAAAATACTGAAAGCTGCTGTTGACAAGGTAGAAATCGCTGCCTACGCGGCACACACTGGGATCAGGATGATAACCGGGAATGACCGGATTACGATACTGCGCCGACACAGATACTGCTATCATTACACAAATAACGAAAAAAAAGCTTCTTTTCATGGTACAATTGATTTATTTTCGAGGGCAAAGATAAACAAATTTACTCTCTTTTTAAAATAATATTGGAATTATTACAGTTGAAAAGAATATTTTGATATATTTGCAGATGTTAATACATAAAAATCTACATGTTATGTTCGAGAGTATAGTAGAATTTTCCGTTCGCAAAAAATTGTTTGTGGCCATTACGATGGTCATTCTGCTGCTCGGGGGCATTTACGCGATGCTTACCCTGCCCGTAGACGCCGTACCAGACATCACCAACAATCAGGTACAGGTAGTAACTGTATCACCTACGCTCGCTCCACAGGAGGTGGAGCAACTCATCACGGCTCCTATCGAGATTGCCATGCGCAATATCATGAACGTGAAGGAAATACGTTCTGTGTCTCGTTTCGGTCTGTCTGTTGTGACAATCGTATTTGATGAGAGCGTGCCTACATTGGCGGCTCGTCAACTGGTCAACGAACAGATTCAGTCGGTAGCGGAAGAAATTCCGGCAGACCTTGGTATTCCTTCGATGATGCCTATAACCACCGGATTGGGCGAAATTTACCAATATATGCTGAAGGTGTCCCCGAAATACAGGAGTCGCTACAACGCCGCCGATCTGCGCACTGTGCAGGATTGGATTGTAAAGAGACAACTCTCAGGTATCCCTGGCATCGTGGAAATAAACAGTTTCGGTGGGTATCTCAAACAATATGAAGTGGCTGTCGACCCTGATGCACTCTACTCGCTCGACATCACGATAGGAGATGTATTCAATGCCCTGAGCAAGAACAATCAGAATACGGGCGGCAGTTATATAGAAAAGTTGAACAAAGCTTATTACATCCGTTCGGAAGGTATGATACACTCGCTCAAAGACATTGAACGCATCGTGATAACCAACCGCGGAGGCATACCGATACACGTCAGTGATGTGGCAAAGGTACGCTTCGGTGCTGCAAAACGTTTCGGTGCCATGACCTTTGACGGTAAGGGCGAATGTGTGGGAGGTATAGCTATGATGCTGAAAGGCGCCAACGCCAATGTAGTAACCGGAGAATTGGAACAGCGGGTGGCAAAGGTGCAGAAGATGCTGCCTCCGGGTATTTCCATTGAACCTTATCTGAACCGTTCTCAACTGGTAAACAGAAATATCTCTACCGTCATCCGCAATCTAATAGAGGGCGCACTCATTGTGTTCCTCGTACTCATCATCTTTTTAGGTGATATCAGGGCTGGAGTCATTGTAGCATCTGTGATACCGTTTGCCATGTTGTTCGGTTTCATACTGATGAGGGTATTCGGCGTGACTGCCAATCTGATGAGTCTAGGCGCTATCGACTTCGGTATTGTGGTGGACGGTTCCATTGTCATTCTGGAAGGTATCATGGCGCATATCTATATGAAACAGAAAGCGGGACAGAAGTTGACTCAGGACGAAATGGACGACGAGGTGATAAAGGGTGCAGCTCGGGTAGTGAGCAGTGCCACATTCGCGGCGCTCATCATCCTCATTGTCTTTTGTCCTATACTGTTCCTCTCGGGTATTGAGGGTAAATATTTCACGCCGATGGCAAAGACACTTGTATTCTGTATTATAGGTGCTCTGTTGCTATCGCTCACGTATGTACCTATGATGGCATCATTATTCCTTAAGAAGACGTCATCAACCAAGAAATCATTCTCCGACCGTTTCTTCGAATGGTTGAACATATATTATCATAGAGCCACAAAATTCTGCCTGCGCCACGTCACAGGCACAGTAGTTTCAGCTTTTGCCTTACTGGCAGCATCACTGTTACTCTTCGGACATCTGGGTGCAGAATTTATCCCTACGATGGACGAGGGTGATTTTGCCATGCAGATGACACTCCCCGCAGGCAGTTCTCTGACACAAAGTCTTGAACAATCACGCAAGGTGGAGAAGACACTCAAAGACCGATTCCCGGAAATCAAGCACGTGGTCGCTAAAATAGGTACGGCTGAAGTGCCGACCGACCCGATGGCTGTGGAGGATGCAGACATCATGATTATCATGAAACCATTCAAGGAATGGACTTCTGCGAAGAGTCGTGACGAGATGGTGGAGAAGATGAAGAAAGCGCTAGAAGATGTGCCGGGTGCGGAATACAACTTCAGTCAACCGATTCAGTTGCGCTTCAACGAACTGATGACAGGTGCAAAAACGGATATTGCCGTGAAACTTTACGGTGAGGACACACAAGAGCTGTATCAGAAGGCGCAGGAATGCAAAAAACTCATTACCACAGTACCTGGTGCATCTGATGTCATTGTTGAACAGACTATGGGTCTTCCACAGTTGGTTGTGAAATACGACCGTAAGAAAATAGCCCAATATGGCATGAACATCGAGGAACTGAACACCGTAATTCGCACCGCTTATGCGGGCGAGGCTACGGGCGTGGTCTTTGAGAATGAACGCCGCTTCGACCTAGTACTGAGACTGGACAAGGACAAAGTGCCCGATTTGGATATAGACCGTCTGTTTGTACACACCGCAGAGGGGGCACAATTGCCTATCAGTGAAGTAGCCAGTGTGCAACTGGTAAACGGTCCGCTGCAAATCAACCGCGACGAGACAAAGCGACGTATTGTCATCGGTGTGAATGTGCGTAATGCCGATATCCAACAGGTAGTATCAGGCATACAGGCGAAACTGGACAAGGACATCAAACTGAAACCGGGTTATTACTTCGAATATGGTGGACAGTTTGAAAATCTGCAAAACGCCATACACACTTTATCTATTGTGATACCTATCGCACTGATGCTCATTCTGTTGCTGTTATTCTTCGCTTTCAGAAGCGTAACCTACTCCATTCTCGTCTTCATGACCGTGCCGTTATCTCTTATCGGAGGTATACTGGCATTATGGCTGCGCGGACTGCCATTCAGTATCTCAGCGGGCGTAGGCTTCATAGCCCTTTTCGGTGTGGCAGTACTCAACGGTATACTGATGATCAACAACTTCAACAATTTACGCAAACAAGGAAAATACGATATGTGTACAGACAAAATTATAATGAAGGGTATCACTCATCTGCTCAGACCAGTAATGCTGACAGGACTTGTCGCTTCTTTGGGCTTTGTACCTATGGCGATAGCCAAATCGGCTGGTGCCGAAATTCAACGTCCATTGGCAACGGTTGTTATCGGAGGACTGATTGTATCAACACTGTTGACACTGGTCATCATCCCTACATTCTACAAAATAGTGAACGCGATACCGACCATTTTCAGAAGAAAGTTTCATAAAAACTTGCCCATTGAAGCTCCTATCATCATTATCGCCATCATGCTGACGATGGCAGGTTCGGGAAGCGTAAAGGCTCAGACAAAAGTATCGCTCGATGAAGCTATCAAGACTGCATTGCAAAACAATCCAAGACTAAAGACTGCCTCGGCGATGATGGAACGCAATAAAGCGATGAAAGGTGAGAACTGGGAACCAGGAGCGACAGAGATAAGTTATTCGTGGGGACAAATAAACGACGAAACAAAAAGTGATAATCAGTTGAACGTGACACAACCGTTAGGTTCGTTCTTCACCCCTTATTACAAGAACGCATTGGTAAAAAGTATGATGACGACAAGCGGACACTACCGTGACATGGTTGCCAAAGAGATAACAGCCGAGGTAAAACGTGCATGGACATATTATCAATATGCTTACAACATCTGCGCTCTTTACAAAAGTCAGATTCAATTGGCGGACAGACTACAAAAAGCAGGTATGCTGCGTTACGAGCAAGGTGATATCACCGCCCTACAACGTAATATGACGACATCACTCGCCGCAGATATCCGCACCAAACTGATGAAGGCGGAAGAGGAACTACAAATAGCGGGACGCAGATTCGGTTGGGCCTGCTATTCATCTACACCTATCCTCCCGTCCGACACGGCACTAGTGCTGATGACACAGAAAGTTGACTTGGCTCTTTCCAACGCTCATCTGCAATACTTCAGGAGTATGGCCAACGAGAAACAAGCGGCTTTCAAACTGGAGAAGAGTAAATTCTATCCCGAATTTTCAGTGGGCTACGTGCGTCAGAAAATAGCACCTCTCACAGGTCTGAACTCATGGATGGTCGGCATGTCATTTCCTCTCTTTTTCGGTGCTCAGGCAAGTAGAACAAAACAGGCACATATCGATGCCATGATAGCCAACACAGAAGCGGAAGACAATATCCGAATGTTGAACAACAAGGTAGCGGAACTCAACTCGAAACTGAAGCAGGAGCAGGAAAACATTAATTACTATCAGAAAGCGGCCTTGCCCGAAGCTGAATCACTGCTCAAGAATGCACAGGTGCAGTTTAAAGAGAGTGAAACGGATATCGTAGAGTTTGTGCAGAGCATCAACAGTGCCTACGAAATACGCAGCAGTTATACAAATGCTGTCTATGACTATAATGTATCTCTCATCGAATTGGAATTATATACAGAACAATAACAAATAAAAAAATAACATCATGAAAAGAATTATCATACCGCTGACTATTCTCATGCTCGTAGCATGTGGCAAATCATCTGCCCCGCAACAGTCGTCGACCGACTCCACAGCCACAGAAGCAGAAGACACCGCACAACTGCAGGCTCCTGGCGACATGGCATCTACGCCTGACAGTCAGAAAGTAGACGCTGTAACCTCTGCCACCGCCCTTCCCAACCATACATCGTTCAACGGTTCACTGATGATACCGGCACAGCATCATGCCACAGTATCTGTGACCATGGGGGGCAAGGTGCACTCCACATCACTCATACCAGGCGGATATGTACGTAGAGGTGCCGTAGTAGCCACCCTCGAGAATCCAGCGTTCATCGATTTGCAGAAAGATTATCTTGACTCTTATGCTCAACTCACCTATCTTGAATCGGAATATAAGCGTCAACAGCGGTTGAGCACCCAGGAGGCAGCCTCGCAGAAACGAGTACAAGAGGCGAAAGCCAACTATATATCTATGAAGATCAGAATGGACGCGTCTGCTGCACAACTGCGCAACCTGGGTCTATCGTCGCGCAACATACTCAGTCATGGCATACGCTATTATCTGCCAGTCATCGCACCTATCAATGGATATGTATCTCATCTGGGTATCAATATAGGTAAATATCTGCATGAAGGCGACCCTATCTGTGAGATATTCGACAAGAGTTATCCAATGCTTTGTCTCACCGCACACGAGAAAGACCTTGGCGATATTAGTGTAGGCAACAGAGTACAGTTCCGAGTGAACGGTATGGGTAAAAAAACATTTTCTGCTGTAGTCAGTTCTATCAGTCAGGAAGTGGACGAGACCAATAGGTCTATCGAGGTATACTGCCGTGTAAAGGTTAACAATCCACGTTTCCGCCCAGGAATGTATGTCATGGCGAGAGTTGAAAAGAAGTAATCACCATAAAAAATGAGGAGGAGCGTATCACTACGCCCCTCCCCCGATGTACTTATCACTAAAATTTAAATGTATAACTAATACCTAGAATGTGTCCTTTAGGTTCATCGTCATCGTTGGAACTATTGAAGATGTAACCTATTTTGAGAGAATTTTTCTTATTAATCTTATATTCACTACCTATTGACAGTCTTAGTTTGTCCAAAGCCATTCCGTCATTCATACTATTGAACAGTTCGGCATAAGCGTAAGGAGTGAATCTGCTGTGACTTATATTGTATTCTACCTGCAAACGGCTCCTCAACACCCACTTATCCTTAGCGTCAATAGTCTTGCTGTCGGTCTCGTCTAGATACAGTGTTCCGTTTTGCAGTCCGCGATACTTATCACGGGTTACCGTTGTACTGTCATTATGCGTATACTGGACACGTTCGCGCAGAGAAAAAGAGAATCGTCCGAAATCATGACTTCCTGTCACATCGAAACTCACACGATGCTTCGGCATCCAATAGGCATGATTGACATTATATCCATTCTGCACATTACTGCTGTTATAATGGTCCTTCCATTCCTCCCTGTTGTATGTGTAGAGGAATTCATAAGAGAGACCCAACTTCAGAAACTTACATAGTTTATAGTCCACGCCCACCGAACCGCTCCATCGGTCAATATTCTTCATATTGTTTTGTGTACGCAATTCGCCTTCGGCTTCGATACTCCATTTCTTATTCAGTTTCTTCTCGATACCGGCACTTGTCCAAGTTCCGAACTCACTGTTCTGTGCCACCGTGTGACCACTGATACACACAACGGCTGTCAGCATTAATATTTTGACTATACGGTTCTCCATTCTTCACCAGATATTTTGGTTTGACCATTTACAGTATTCGTTTCACCAGTACCTTCTTCGTAGTATATTTTTATCACAGCCATATCTTTCAGGAAATCGATACCACCTACTTCCACCTTCTGCACATTCAGTCCAGTACGTTCGCACAGGTCGGCTATCAAATCATTCATGCGGTCTGGTTTAATCAATTCAATACGGTCGTACTGCACCAATTTGGTAGATACATGCTTCAGCAGTTTTCTACTCTCGAAGAACCAGGTGCATCCGATAAACACTGCATTCACCACAATTAGTTCTGCATAACTGATTGTCACAGCCAGAGCATTGATAACAGACATAGCTATAATCACGAACAGATAAGTCATCTCCCTTACAGGCATCGACTCCGTTCTATATCGTATGATTCCAAAAATAGCGAATAATCCTAAGGCGAAACCGATTTTCAGTTTGACACCACCCAATAGAAATATCAGAAAGAAGACACTAATGCTGATCAACATAAACGTGAAATAATAATCACGGCGCTTGCTTTTCGGATAATATAATGTATGTACCAATATCCATACTGCAAACACATTAAACACGAAATACAAAAGCATTTGTAAAAAGTCTCCTGTCTGCATAAGGGGTGTCCCCAATAGTTTCAAATTTTCAAGTCCGTTCATAATATAAAATATAATAGTTATTCAATTAGTAATTTATTATCTTTAAAATACTTCTCAATTTTGGTTTGAAACAGTTCTGTTTCAGACTACAATCTGTAAGCGCTGCACCCATACAGTATTTGCTGAATCCTCCATGGCGGACACGCAGACGGCGGAGGATCTCCAATATTGGAGAATCCTGCAAACCGTCACGTTTCAATTCAATTACCGCCAGTCTATTGAGGCGGATTAAATTATCAGTAGAGAGATTATGGAATTCGAGATTTGTATCTATTGTCAGTCGTTCGGTCTTGGCATTGTTCACAAGTGTAATGCGGGTAAACTTATTCTCCAGTTTCTCGTCGAGCGACTCCGCGTCATAAGCGACATTCTTGTTCAGAAACCGGCGACAATTAATATAGTCTTCATCTTGCGGATAAGAAGGAATTTGAATCTGAGGATTCTGTGGATCGAAATGGTTCACTTCAATCCGTTTTTTCTTTGTCCTGCCATGATTGTCTTTCGTTTTCACCTCCAGAAAACTTAAATTTGAATTCACGTACGAACGTATTCTTATTTTTTGTCTGCGACTCCGTCCATCGTGATGCGCCGTAAACATATCAAAATCGTTTGTATCAAAATACACAGTATAATAAGGAATATTCCTAACGCCGTCTACTTCCTGTACACGGTACTCGTTCTGAGCCTCCCCTAAAACAAGACGTAGTGTTTCAATATCGGTTACAAACTTTGTATCCGTGCGATTCATCAGTCTGATACCGCTCATCTCATCGAGTGTGATGGGGTTGAAACCCGCTAATAGTCCGTTCATAATCTTTTCGTCTTTTATTTTCGTTGCAAAGATAATGTAATATTCATTGCAACAAAAATTTATTCCACGAAAAGACTTTTTATTTCAACAAACTACCTATATACTAGATATTACTAATAATATTCTTAAGCAGATAGGTGGCATTCTGATTACGTGCCACTCCAGCCGTTATCTTATAAGAATAGGTGATCTTGTCTTCCAGTTTTATCTCGAAACAATAGTTGTGGAAATGCTTTGGATCTTCATCTTCCATCTTGGATAATTCCAAGTCGTGTGTGGCTATCACACCTGTCACCGGCAACTTGGATATTTCTTGCAGAAAAAGACGTGAACCGTTCAGTTTATCAAGCGAATTGGTTCCTTTCAGTATTTCGTCTAGGATAATCAGCGTATGGGTCGACTGCTTGCAATGGTCTATCAATTGTTTTAGTCGCAACAGTTCGGCATTGAAATAAGAGATGCCGTGAGTCAAGTCATCTGTGGTACGCATACTTGTGAACAATGAAAATACAGATACTTTGAACGAAGAGGCAAACACAGGCATACCGCAAAGAGCCAGGATATAGTTGACACCTATCGAACGGAGAAACGTGCTCTTGCCTGCCATATTCGCACCGGTAATGATATAATAATTATCATCTCTGATCTCGAAATCATTCTTCACCGCCTCTGCGCCCAAGAAAGGGTGATACAGTTCTTGTGCCTTGTACACCACTTGATCCGCTTCCACAATTTCTGCACGTCCGGCTTCTTGTTCATTGTATCTGAAAGTAGCCATGGATACAAGTGCGTCTATCTCACTGACAGCATCCACCCACTCCTCAATCTTATCCAGATAAGTATGCTGCCATCGCAGAAACCTGCGGACAAGGAACAGATCACTTAGGAAAAACATATTGAATATAACGAGTCCCAACATGTTACCCCGGCGATCAAGTCCTTTCAGTATATCAGACAATTGTTCGAACGACTGCAGTGAGTCGGCATTGTCTGAAAAGAGTTGAGCACTTATCCTGCGCATCTCTGTACTCTTAAAGTCTGAGTCGGCTATCAACTTGATCAGACGGATATAAGCGGTCATCTGTTTATGCAGATTATTAACGGCTTTGCTGATATTACGAAGCGGCCGGACGGTAAGCGACAAAATAACGAAAAGTTGTATGCAACCCCACATCACAGGTACGCTTGATGGCAGTGATGTAAATATAGACAGAATAATCGTCATGAAGAAACCGGCAATAGCAGCCATTGCCAATATCAAAGAGGCAGTATTCCCTAAGGCGGCATTCATCTTCATGCTACTCACATGATGTAGAACATCGGTGATAGCTCCGGAGTCTATCATCTTATCCTGACTACAAGACAGAAATGCGGTACGCCAAGGTTCATTCTCTGCCAGTTCGTCAACAGTCTCACGGCGGTTGTCAATGATATCCTTGTCCATCGCAAGATGTTGCAGACAGAAAGCAAGTCGATCTCTTCCTCCGCTCGTGATAGCCCGACAAATACGGTTGTACAAAGAGTCGACTCCGAAAATGTCCATATCAAAAGTGTAGGTGTGATTACTATCTACGTATCTTGTTCCATCATCGAAAGAAGAGAAATCACCTTTAAGATAGTTGAGCTCTCCCTGATACACTTTCCTGATATTTTCCAAACTGTCTATCCGATCACTATTGCTGATATCCAGCCTTCTTAACACCGTATAAACGGCAAGCAATATCACCGTCAGCACCAACAACGACATCGGAAGTCCTTCTATGCAATAGAAGACAAAGGCGATAATGGCTGCGATGAACGATAACAGTTCGGAAATAATAAAAAAACGGTTCTTATTTTTCAATAATGCGATATCGGCAGTCAACGACTTGACATGATTACCATAAAATTCTCGTAGTTCTTCTTTCATTACTTATATTTTATCTGTCACGCCACTTCTCTATTACAAACTGATAATCATGCCTGTCAGGCGATTCTATTCGTTGATTACCACCTATAGTAGAATTTCCGAGAAACCCTTCTGTCTGCCAACTGCCACGTGTGAATTTCAACAAAGCGGGGTAGTGCAAATCTACATCAATGGAACGAATGGTATCTGACACATGATTCATCTTAATCTTGCCCGGATTCCAATCGCCTAAAACTTTCTGATTACCTGTGATATAAACATCATCTGCAGCATCGGGAATCTTAACTTCAATGTGTACCTTATAAGTATTTTTACTCAAATACCTGTCAAGTGAATCACGATATTGGAAATATCCCATCAGTCCATCATGCAACGCATAAGGAAAACACGACATGTGATCATATTCCGGATAGGACTTCTGTCTGTATGTTAGATTTGCTGGTAAAGTCTTCTTCTGATAAAATTGGTACAATTTTTCACGAGCAGGCTTCCAGTTCTCCCAACCATGTATTTTTTCTTCGGACGAATTCGTAATAAAAAGGTATCTGCTTGCAGAAATTTTAGAATAATCATATTCCATCAAATCCTCCGCCACTCGGTCTTTGTCGTAAGCTAGATTAGGTGACACGACAATGTAATCGCTAAAAAGTTCATGATTAATCATTGACTCAAGAATAAAAGAAGCACCCAACGAATGTCCCACGGCAAGGGTACGACCAGTAGTGCGATAACGTGAATTGATATAAGGCATCAGTTCATTTTTGATAAACAAACATAGACTGTCAGAATAACCATTGCGACCTCCATAGAATTTGTCTTTTGCCACAGTTCGCGGCACAGGCAAAAAATCACTTTGACGGGAGTACCGGGGCGTCGACGGGGAACAGATGCCGACCACAATAAAACGATTGTCATAATTCAGATTTATAAAAGGAGTCAGTGCATTTACTAAATAGAAGTACGGTTTATCTTGGGTATCAAAAACATATATCACATCATAATTCTGCACATTACACTCTTGATAGCACGCCGGCAAACTAATAAAGATTTTCCTTTCAAAACTGAAATACTTAGACTTTATCATGATGGATGTATCAGAAGCCGTAGGATACAAAATCTCTTTTGCATAAATGTTGATCATAGACAAGAGACAAAAGAACAGAAAGATTGTTTTTTTCATTGGTTTTTGTTATTATCAGATACAAAAGTACGAAAATAAATCCATAAACAGTTGTCTTTACAGGATATTTAACGTCAGAACCCTACAGTTGCACCGATGGTGGGCAACAAAGAACCACTCTCCTTTTTGATATATTTCATCACAAACCGTTGCTGTGCTCCGGCTGCATCCGGATTTTGCACCACACCTGTACTCATCAGTACATCCTGCTCGCGATAGACACTCTTTGTGATATTTTGTATATCCAGATAGACCCCAACCATCCACTTATGGAAGTAATACATCTTGTCGACACGTATATCCATCTGGGCATACGTCGTAAGACGTTCCTGATTATAGCGGCTGTAATCATAGTATGGGCGGCCACTCACATTCCAGGCCTCGACAAGCGAAGACTTATCTACATCATAAGGGGTATATGGTGCACCACCAATGGCACTGATTTTTGTACCGACACTCCAATGACGATGTAGATTGTATGTACCCATGACATTGACTATAAAACGATTGTCCCATGCAGAAGCGATATATGTGCTGTTCTCATTGTTGCGGTATTCGCTCTTATAAATGGTTAATGACGACACAAAACTGAATTTCTGAGGTATCTGCCAACGCAGTGATGCTTCCACTCCGTAAGAGCGTCCTTGTGCAGTGGGCGTAAGCAGTTCATTACCCACAACACCGTAGTCGTTACCTTTGCATGCCAGTGGTATCTGGTCGACGACAGAAAGCGGAGCCTGATCGTAATATTTGTAAAAACCTTCCACCGCCAGGACCAACTGTTCATTTCTATTATACTCCACTCCTATATCACCACTTCGTACACGAATATACGAAAGTCCGTTATTGAGCAACGTACCGTCAGACGACTTAAAGCCCAGTGAGGTATAAGCGGGCAACTGATGATACATGCCCACACCCGCATTCAGAGACCATGATGGGGTCAGACGATAAGAAGCGGAGAAGCGGGGCGAGAAATGCCGCCATATCTGCGACATCCGTGAAGAGAAATTACATCCGTCAAACCGCAATCCGGCCATCAGTGTCAACCGTTCATTCTTGCCCCTGTAACGTGCGGAAGCATAAGTGCCCCAACCCACAATACCCAGTCGTGAAAGATAATTGGACACGTATTCGGAATCTGCATAAAGTCGTTGGAAAGTACTATTATAATAATGTGAATAATAGATTTCAGCCCCTTCGGTAAAAGTCACCCGTTCTCCATTCGATCGGTTCTCAGCTTTCAGAGTCACTTTCTGCTCACTGGATTTCATATCCAACGTTTTATTGGATTCTGAAGATTCGTCGTTATTGTTATATTTCAGATTATCATTGCGCAGATAGTTGTAACCTAGTGTTACCGCCTGGACACTATGCGATGCATAATGTTTGTAAACAGCACCGACGGTAAGTGTCTTCTGTCGGATGCGAGGCAGATAACTCAAGATGTATTCAGCGCTCTCACCCGTCTGGTCTTTGTTCAACTTCATATCATCAATTGCTCCGAGTCCGATAAACGTCACTTCATCCTTAGGAGTGAGACGTGACTTGATTTTAAACTGTCCATCAATAAAATTAGGTAAGAAAGGCAACTTGAGCATTTTGAACAACAGTTGCAAATACGACTGGCGCAAAGAAAAAAGATAAGTGGTATTTTCCTTGTAATGTCCCGTACCACTAAGCGAAACTTCGGATGCTCCTAATGTCGCCTTAAAACTATGGGCATCCGCATTACCGTTGCGTAAACGGATATCCATCACCGAACTCAATGCGCCTGATTTATCTACAGGGAATGCGCCTGAATAAAACTGCACCTCTCTGATCATATCGGCATTGAGAATGCTCACGGCACCGCCCGATGCGCCCTGAGTTGCAAAATGATTGATATTCGGAATTTCGACACCATCCAGATAAAAACGATTTTCCGATGGTGCGCCACCTCTTACGATGAGGTCGTTGCGATAGCCGCCCACGGAAAAAGAGACCCCCGGATAAGAACGAATGATACGGGATATATCTCGATTGCCCCCAGGACTCTTTTCAATCTCTTTCAGTCCGATAATCTGTAGGCTAACAGGACTTTCCTTGATTTTACGCAGTGAAGACCCCGTTACAGTCAACTCAGTAAGACTGGTAGCTTTCTGTTCCATCTCCAGTTCGATGATAGGCATCTGAGGTCCGACAATGTATTCGGAAGACAACAAATCACTATAACCGATACAGGATACGGAAAGGCGATAGATGCCGGGGTCTATCGACCTGACAGTAAAATGTCCGGTACTGTCTGAGGCTGTCACCATGCCATCTATGCCGAACAGTCTCACCATGGCATCAGCAATACCCTGTCTGGTCGCCTTGTCTATAACCCTGCCGCTTAAATTATAATTTTCAGCAACTATTGCATTGCATATCACTAGCGATAGCAGAATGAATATCCATTTCATATTTCTTACCCATTATGTTTTTCGTCGTTATTCATTTATGAAAGCGTTCTCCAAAGAACCCTCATTTATGTATTACAAACATAGTTATTTTCTTTCCATGTTCAAAGAAGAAAGATTAGTACTTAACTTTTTTTATCAATATTCTTTATTTTTCCTTGTTCCATCAGATACGGTCAGTAGGCCATGCTAGGCAATTATGTTTTTTTATCTGCATTTCCAATCAAAAAAAGAATAGATATAGTATATTTGCAGTGTCATTTAATAGAATTCTTCATGAATAATAAAATTGTTATCGCACTCACCGCCACCTTATTGTATTTCCTGCCGCTCAAGGCTCAGAAAGGAGTATTATGGGACAAGACTAACAACATGCCTATTGCACACGCCAGTATATACGCCAACAATCAAGGGCGTGTCTCGGCGACATCGACTGACGTCTATGGACATTTTGAAATTACGTTCCCTTTCAATACGCTCACGGTATCGCATATCAGCTATAAGAAACTGAATATTGCGGTTGTCAAAGACACCATTTTTCTCACACCCAAAATACAAATGCTCAGTGAGATAACCGTGGTCAATACTGAACCGACTTGGATAAAAGAAAAACTGCATTACTTCATCAAGAACAGAAAGCGACTGTATCAGACAGATGACAAGCAAATGGAATACGATTACGGAAAGTGCAACATCAGCGACACCTGCGGATATACATTCCACAGCCATGGACTCATGTACGTGCCTTCTATGACCAATCTGAATAAAGATAGTATGTATCAGGTTTGCCCTACTAAAAACATAGTGCAATATAAAGACAGTACAGCTGGCGTAGACTTTTATGACCTTCAATTGATGATGTACGAAAACATAGTTTCTGAAATGAACAGTAAGTTTATCAAACGGCATGTTTTCAGACAGAACGAGGCCTATCAAAATCCGGATAAGAGTATCCAACAAATTGTTTTCTGGTCAGAAAAATACAAGGATGACAAGGGAACAATTACAATAGACACTGCTAGATGCGTGATTTTGGAAGCGAACCGTTCCACTGGCCTCGCTTGTAATCTCGACGAGAAGATGAATTCTTTTGTACTGTCCAGTTTACATACCGCAATCGGTCTTCAATACAAAGACTGGACAATAGACAACACGATACATTTCAAAATGATAGATGGAATATATTATCCTTCCTATATTACTTATAAGTATTATGAGAGTTATACACATTACGACAAATTGGCTACAAGTAAGAAGAAAAAAAGTGTGGACTGTTTTTCAGACCACGAAGCTTCCGTTTCATTGCATGAGGCACTCTTCACCTCAACTGCTCACTATTATGACATTCCGCACGACCCGCATTCAGCCATCATTTATATCGAATCGAAAAGGCATAGTCTGAACAACATAGCCATTAAAAAGATGCCAAGAGAATATAAACAATTATAGAATCTGAAAGTTAGTAAAACACATATTTGACTTAAGGACATAAAAAAAGGGGCTCCGCTGAGTCCCAACCTTTGTTAACCTTAAATCTAATACTATGAAAAACACAATGCAAAGGTACGACGTTTTTCGACATCTGCAATAGTTTCTTCATAGAATGTTTATTTTTATGTCACTTTCTTGACATAAATCAATTATTTTGTTTGCGTTAACAGTCATTGTCTATTTATTAACAATAGAAATCTGTATCGCGCTCATGCCACGGGCATCTTGTTCAGTATCAAATTCCACTTTGTCACCCTCTTTAATACCATCGGGGGCATTGGAAACATGAAAGAAAAACTTACCAGAACCATCCTGACTCTTGATAAAGCCGAAACCTTTAGAAGAATTAAAGAAATCTACAACACCTGTCTGTAGCACTTTCTCTTCTTCGACCTTCTTCGGGGTGGCAATCTGCACATCCTCCAGGTTTACCTCTTCAGCCGGTTCCTCCGGAGGCGTAGAACGCAGAACACCATATTCGTCCACGTATGCTATCATGTCCTCAAAAGAACTGGGTCCATTACTTTGTCTTTCCTCTTTACGCTTTTGTTTTTCAAGGCGTTTCTGTTGTTTCAATTTTTCTCTGTCTCTTTTTCCTGTCGTGATTTTTTGTCCCATTTACTTAGATTTATAATGTTATGCAGGTATTGACACCTGACTTAGTTTCTTTCCTGTGAGCTTCTGTATGCTTCTCAGCATCGGTGTTTCTTCCTGTGTACAGAAAGTGAAAGCCACACCGCTGTTTCCAGCCCTGCCCGTACGACCGATACGGTGTACATAGGTTTCGGGCACATCCGGCAGATCATAATTGACGACGATGCCGAGATCTTGGATATCGATACCGCGCGCAGCTATATCGGTGGCCACAATCACATTTGTCTTACCGGTCTTAAAATCGTTCAATGCTTTCTGACGGGCATTCTGCGATTTGTTACCATGTATGGCACCACACATTATCTTCTTTTTAGTAAGGTTCTTTGCTATTCTGTCCGCTCCATGTTTTGTACGAGAGAAAATCAATACTCTTTCATTACGTTCCTGATTGAGGAGTTGTACGAGCGCATCCATCTTTTTCGGTTTTTCCAGATAACAAACATGTTGCTGAATGGTATCTACAACCGATGATACAGGTGCTATTTCTATCCGGTGCGGATTATTGAGCAGTGATTTAGAGATTTTTGCAATCTCATTAGGCATTGTAGCTGAGAAGAGCATCGTCTGTTTCTTCTTGGGCAACAAGGGCAGCAACTTGCGGATATCGTGTATGAATCCCATATCCAGCATACGATCAGCCTCATCCAACACGAAATGGCGGATATTGTCCAGTCGGATAATACCCTGCCCTATCAAGTCGAGCAGACGTCCCGGTGTTGCAATCAGGATGTCGGTACCCTGATTCAGTTGATTAACCTGCTTGTTCTGACTCACGCCGCCGAATATGACCGTATGTTTCAGATTTGTGTATCTGCCATAATCGGCAAACGACTCCTCTATCTGTATGGCCAATTCGCGGGTTGGTGTAAGAACGAGTGCTTTGATTGTTTTACGACCTTTACCATTAGGCAAAGTCATCAGTTGTTCAATGATAGGGATAGCGAAAGCGGCCGTCTTACCGGTACCCGTCTGAGCTATGCCCAATATATCTCTTCCCTGACTAGCTTCAGGGATTGCCTGCTCCTGTATAGGAGTAGGTTCAATATAATTCTTATCGTCCAGCGCCTTCAATATAGGCTCTGAAATATTCAATTCTTCAAATGTCATATATAATAATATTTAGGTAGGTCTTCAATCATTATCCTTTAATAAAAAAGACGGAATTGATAATGATTTAATACGAACTTGATGTTATCTGGGTGCAAAGATAGTCAAAAAAATCGAAAGTACCTAATTATTATTCATTTATCTTGAAATTACTCTCTCGGAGAACCGAGTTCTTTGACTTGTTTTTCGAAATTATTCCTATCTCCTGCGGCACCGTTTTTTATTTTAGCGCGATAGTTGTAAATGGTGTTCACCGAATAATGGAGGAACTCCGCTATCTTTGAACTGTCGTCGATACCCAGACGGATAAGGGCGAAGATACGCAAAGGTGTAGTCAACTTGTCCTTTTCCACAAGTTGTATGCGTTCTTCTTCACGCAACAAGGAATTGAAATCCTTCACAAAATCAGGAAAGAGATGCAAAAAGACGGAATCAAAATTCGCATAGAGTTCGTCCACTTCCTTTTCCTTCAGTTCTGACGATTTAGTCATATTGAACAGTTCGTCCAACTGTTTGTTCTTCATCATTCTGTTCACTTGTTTGCGATAAGAATCCAACTTATCGATATAAAGGGAACACAAACCTATAAACCTACCGATGTAGGCTTCTTTTACACGGTTCGACTCATTCAGTTTTGTATTTGAATCATGAAGATTCTGATTACTCAGATCAAGTTCTTCATTTATTTTTGACAACTGACTGTTTAGATTAGCCAATTTACCATTTGTCTTTTTAAGTTCGTTTCGAGCTATGGTAAGTCTTTTTTTCTGTTTATTGACATAAACGAGCAACAAGAATAGCATAAAAGCCATAATGCTGACCACTGTTATAGACAGCATAAGTTCTCTGTTTCTTGTTTTTATTTCCTTTTGGTAGTTGGTGTCTATCGCATTAAGTATCGGGGATATCTGCCAGTTGCGCACCTTCGTCCCAAAAGTTTGAGCCGCATACCAGGAATAGGTTATATATTTATAAGAACGTTCCGAGTCTCCCTCTTTGCTCAGCATATCTGCCAACGTCCATAACGAAGCCTGATCCATAATGGCATTTTCTATATCGGATATAGCCGACTGTATCAACCAATATTTAGCCATATCCATATTGTTCATCTTCATATAAATCAGATAACGGAAATAAGACACGATGGCATAGTTGTGCGAACCTTCCTTCACTGAAGCCATACGTTGATCGTTGATTTTCAAAGCAGCCTTATAATCATTTTTGTCGTTTATCAAATCATTCTCTTTCTTCATGAGATAGATGTCACTGTTATGATTTATCACATTATCCAAGGAATCCCTGTATTGTTTTGAAAGGTCGAAGAAAGTCTGTTTTACTTCTGCTAGATCAGAATAAGAACCTAGTTCTCCGTAAGTATGGTTATATGCGATATAATAATCACACAGTCCTTTATTATCCAGTTCTTGTCTCTTAACATTTTTCAATAAAGTCAACGATTCCGTATACATTCCCGCTTTTGAACTTTGCAAAGCCATGACACAAAGACAATCATTTACCAGCGAAGGCTTCCTTATTTCTTTTGCAATACGCATACAGTTGCGCAACTGTGCAATTGCGGAATCGTTTTTATAAGACTGATACTCATCGAACAAACTGAAATACAAATGATATCTGATCATGATATCATTTGTCCTTTTTAATTTGCTACGTATCTTTAGAATCCTACTTTCACGCCGTGCCACATTATTCTGGGAGTTGTCTATCACGGTATCTAAACGCTTGTATAAACTTTCAAAGTCTATTCGTTCTGGATAGATTGACAATGTAAGGAACAATGTAATGATAAAAAGCAGTGCTCTTTTCATGGGGATGTTTATTTAGTATATGCATCTGCAAAGGTAAAATAAACATTGTTAAAATCAAAATTTCATTGCACTTTTCCTTCTTTTATTTATAATTATTTACATTGTCGGCGACGATTCAGGGATGTATCTCACGACACATCCCAATCATTGAAGATCATTCTACTATTACATTAATTTTAGTTACTTATGCCCTCTGCAAAAGTAACCATAACCTAAAATAAATAGATAACCAAATTATATAATCATTTCACAACGAATTTTTTTCCTTTATAAATATACAAGCCCCTCATACTGGGCTTGCTTATTTTCATACCTTGCAAGGTATAATAGTTGGAGTCTGTCCTGTTGTCACTGTTTACATGTATGATGGATGTGGAATTGTCGTAAGTCCATTTACATGACACGACACTCCGCCCCGGTAGTGTAACAGTAAGTCGGTGTGTGCCGTCACTGAGGGGAACTGTCATAGCGCCGCTATTCTCGTTGAGCATCACGACAGAAACAGTACCGTCCGGATTGAGGAATGCTGAATAAGTGAGTCCGGTCTGCGTGTAGGCGCTTGTCTTTATACAAATCGCATCAGGACTTACGACACTTGACATGTGACATATTATATAGTAATGAGAATTGTACGTGATAGTCTTATAATCACCTGAATTAATGTCTACGGCTCCATAACAGGTCTGACATCCACCAGCCAGATTAGGTCCCATCTTATCATCTAGCATAAGGTTCCACACGATAACGGCATTACAATACTTGTTTACAGTGCCCAATGTAATATTTGTCATATCATCTATGAGTCGTTTGGAAAGATTATGACCGTCGTTCCAAGTACCGATAGAAGACTCTGAAAAAATGATATCTTTATCTGGAAATTGTGCATGTACTGAATTTAAGACCGAATTACTCCCCCCATAATCATGAAAAGCCGAACCTGCCACTAAATCAGAACCCTCGTAATCCGAACCTAATGTTTCGTAAACTTTCACCGGGTATTGGAACTGGTCGTAGTTGTGGTCATAGACATAGATTTTGGTGTCCACCTTATTCTGTTTGAAAATAGCCGCCAATACTTTCACAAATGCAGCTTCTTCTGATGCAGGTACATAAGTCGATGCACAGTTTCCAGCATTGAGCGGCTCATTTTGCGGACTAACAGCATAGATATTGATGCCATACTCTTTGAACGCATTAATAAACTTAATAAAATAGTTGGCGTAATCCTGATAATAATCTGGATTGATATGTCCGTCCGTCCATGATGTATGTGGCGTTTTAGTGGTGATATTTTCCACTTTCATCCATGTGGGACAGGTCCACGGTGCTGCGATAATCTTAACTTTAGGATTGATTGCCAATATCTCCTTTAATACCGGTATCACATAATCCAGTTCATCCGTATACAGTCGGAAGTGTTCCAGTCCGGTTGCATCACATAACGTGTATTCCGTACTAGAGAAATCACTACAACCTATCGAGATACGCGCATAACTCACACCGTACCCTTCTGTCTCAGAGTATGTCTTTTTGAGGAATGCCAGTCGGTCTGTTTCGCTCATCTTCATCAGATTAAAACAAGATGAATATGTAATAGCAAATCCGAAACCGTCCATACGCTGTATTTTTTCCGTCGGTTTCAGGACCAAGGCCCCTGATGTCATACTCGTGTTGGCAACTGCCACACTTGTTTCGTCAAGTAGTTGACTTGAGTTTCCTGTTGTTGTATATACTGTTGCATTCTGAGCTGATACAGATAAGGACTGTAACAACAAGACCATGAATATTGATATTAAATTAAAATGTATCTTTACCATAATTTATAATATTACATCATTTCGATTTTGATATTGCAAAATTACGATAAAATCAGACATAAAAAAAATCACCTAGTTCAAAAGTGGTTCACGGATGCATATTCGAAATTACAACTTGCTGATATTCAGCTACTAATAAAACGAAAGCTTTCGATATAAAGTGGATGAAATATTAATTCTTATTCGGGCATGCCGATGTCTTTCACATGCTTTTCAAAGTTATCACGGTCACTGATTGCCCCATTTTTTATCTTTGCACGATAATTATAAATCGTATTCACTGAATAATGTAAGAACTCGGCAATTTTCGAACTGTCTTCTATACCAAGGCGGATAAGGGCAAAAATACGAATATCCGTGTTCAAACGATTCCGTTCCGTCAAAGAGATACGTTCTTCCGGACGCAACAGAGAATTGAAATCATTCACAAAATTCGGGAATAGATGCAAGAATGCCGAATCAAAATTATCATATAGTTCGTCAAGTTCTTTTTCTTTCATCTCTTGCGATGACGTCAACTTGATTATTTCATTAAACTCTCTGTTACGAGCTTGTTTGTTAACCTTTTTACGATAATTGTCCATCTTGTCTATATAAAGAGAGCACAATCTCATAAATCTGGCTATGTACTCTTCTTTCACTCGATTAGACTCATTGAGTTGATTAACAGCGGCAGACAATTGTCCATTTGTGGCAGACAGTTGATTGTTCGTACAGTCAAGGTCATCGTTCACCTGCAGCAACTTTGTATTAAGTGCAGACAATTTTGTATTGGCGCCCTTCAGTTCACTTTGTGTTTCTGCAAGACGTTTCCGTTGTCTGTTGACATAGAACAAAAGCACCAGAAACAAAAGTGAGATAATACTGATACCGGTAACAAGAAGGAGCAACAGTCGATTAGTACGAAGACTTTCGTCTTGATAACTTTTATCTATGGTGGACAACAAGGGTGATATCTGCCAACTGCGTACTCTCGTTGAAAAATGATTTGCGCACTCCCAAGAGAAACGTATATAAGAATAGGATCGCTGCAACTGACCGTCTTTACTGAGCATGTATGCCAATGACCATAAAGAGCCTTGGTCCATTACAGCATTACAAACATCATTTATTGCGGATTGCGCCAACCAGTACATTTGCATTTCACGAATGTCTGAATGGTCTGTATCATACAAAATTGAACGGTAATAGGTGGCGATGGCATATTCATGCGAACCTTTACGTATCTTAGAAAGCCAGGCATCACTAATCTTTAATGCATTCCTGTTATCTCCGCATTCAGAGAAAGCAAGTTGCCTTATCATATCATAATAACTGCTTGTACTGTCAAGATTGGTATAAAGCAGTTTACGATACTGTTCATACTTCCCCGAATAATAACTTTTCAGTTTCGGAACCATCGTATAAAAAGCCAATTCTCTGTATAGATGACAATAAGCCAGGTAATAATCGTTTTTTCCACGTTTGTCAAGTAACGGGGTATCAATCTGAGACAATGTGTTAAATGATTCCATATACATGCCCGATGTAGAGCATTGGAATGCCATTAAAGCGCGGCAGTCGTTGGCCTGATGATAATCATTTATCTTCTCAGCATACATAATACATTCTGAAAGAAAATAAATGGCAGAGTCGTTTCTGAATGGTTGATATTCTTGATAAAGACAAAATGACAACTTATATTTTTCACTTATATCTGTCGTTCGCTTTAACTGTATCCGATACTTGTTGATACGTGATTCGCGTATGGCGACATACTTATCCGACTGATGAATAGCATCGTCCAGTCTTCTATATAAAGAATCAAGATTTTTACTTTCAGCACTTATATTCAGTGCAATCATCAAACAGAATAGTAATGTTAGAATTTTGTTCATAGCCTAGGTTTATCAACTATTTTCGCGCAAAGTTAGCGAAAAAGTTGATAAATCCAGTTATGTAATGACAGTTTTTTTAGTTTACTGTAAGTTTTACCGTTTGCACATCACGACTGTTTGGTCCCACCATCAGTTCAAAATCGCCTGGTTCGACCACGTAGTCAAGATTGGCATTATAGAATTTCAATTGTTCTGAAGTAACATGGAACGTTACCTCTTTACTCTCACTTTTCGCCAGATGGATACGTTGGAAACCTTTCAATTCCTTGACAGGTCTGCATACACTTGCTACCAAATCACGTATATACAATTGCACTACCTCATCTGCATCATAATCACCAGTATTGGTAACCGTGACTGAGACATTGACATTTCCATCCATCGACATCTTATCGGAATCTATTTTTACCTTACCATACTTGAATGTAGTATAACTCAACCCATATCCGAACGGATAAAGTGGATCGTTGCGCACATCGAGATAATTGCTATGGTATTTCCAATAGTTTGTGGCACCTTCCGCTACAGGTCTGCCCGTGTTAAGATGATTATAATACAAAGGTTCCTGTCCGACAGACTGAGGCATAGAGGTCGTCAGTTTGCCACTTGGCACCTTTTCTCCGAATACCACATCACATATTGCATCGGCGGCCTCACTGCCGCCAAACCATACGTTCAGTATGGCGGGTATATGTGCCTTTTCCCAATTCAATATGGTAGGACGTCCTGAAAAATTGAGTAAAACGATAGGTTTTCCTAAAGAGGCCAACTGCATCAGCAACTCATGCTGAACATCGGGCATCTCTATATTGATACGACTGGAACTTTCGCCTGTCATGTCAGAACATTCACCCATTGCACATACAATTACATCCGCTTTGGCAGCCATCTCCATAGCCTCCGCTTTCATCTTCGCATCATCAACACGTGGTAATGGCTTGTCAAAATAAGCAGCCTTCTGTAGATTTGAATCAGCAGTTAGATTACAACCATGCGAATACAAGATTTCAGCCTTACCGGCTACGGCTTTTTCGAAAGCCTCTTTCAGTGTCGAATACTGGTCGGGTACCGCAGCTACGCTCCATGTTCCTTCCATATTAGCCCTGTTGTTTGCCAACGGACCGATCAGTGCGATTTTCCCTTCACGTTTCAACGGCAACAGATGGTTGTCATTCTTTAGCAACACGAATGTTTCAGCAGCCATATTGCGCGCTGCAATACGGTTTTCTTTCGTCAGGACATCTTTCGCCCTACGTTTCTTGTCACAATATTTATATGGATTCTGGAATAATCCCAATTTATACTTCGCTTCCAGCACACGACGGCAAGCAGTGTCTATATCTGCCATTGACACGTTACCAGATTTTACAGACCCATCCAGGGTCTTCAGAAAACCTTCCGAACACATATCCATATCTGTTCCAGCTTTTAACGCCTGAGCGGAAGAAGAAGCGATGTCTCCTACGCCGTGCACGACCATTTCACCTATAGAACCATAATCCGTTACGACAAAAGCATCCGATTTCCATTGACGACGGAGCACATCGGTAAGCAACCATTTGTTAGCTGTCGCCGGTACACCGTCTACAATATTGAAGGATGACATGAAACTTCCCGCACCGGCTTCTGCGGCAGCCCTGTAAGGAGGAAAATACTGATTATACATCCGCAGATGACTCATATCCACGGTATTGTAATCGCGTCCGGCCTCAACTGCGCCGTAGAGTGCATAATGTTTTACACAAGCCATGATATTATCGGTCTGACTGTAATCGCCTTGATATCCTTCTACCATAGCTTTGGCAATCATAGAACCGAGGTATGGATCTTCACCGCTACCCTCGGCTATTCGTCCCCAACGGGCATCTACGCAAATATCCACCATCGGACTGAATGTCCAACAGATACCATCGGCACTCGCCTCTTTGGCCGCTATATGGGCACCTTGCTTGATTGCCTCCATATCCCAACTGCACGACTGTGCCAGAGGTATGGGGAATACCGTCTCGTAACCATGAATAACATCCAAACCTACAATAAGGGGAATACCCAGACGACTCTTCTTTACTGCAATTTCTTGCAAAGCCTTTATTTTTTCCGCCCCTTTTATATTAAAGACACCACCCAAGTCACCTTTCATAATACGTTCTGCCACAGGACTGTTCTGTGCAGAACCTGTAGTGATGTCTCCGGCAACCTGTAAATTCAGTTGCCCGATTTTCTCCTGTAATGTCATTTTCTGCATCAGCGCATCTATAAATGCAGACATAGACTGCTTCTGCGCAAAAGCAGCAGAAGCAGTGAATAACAGAATCATTGATAATAAAGTCTTTCTCATATAAGATCATTTTAGTGTAAATCCAATTTCCAGAGGTAAATGATCGGATGCATTTCCTACTTTAGCGACAAAATCGCCAGGTTCTGCCGTCCATCGCTTACTTCCGTCATCATAGAAACTCAAAGCCGATTTATCTATCGTGATAGAAACGGTCTTTGTTTCATTCGGGTTTAGAGAGACCTTTTTGAAACCCTTCAACTCTTTCATCGGACGAGGAAGAGAAGATTGCAAATCCGTGATATACAGTTGAACAACTTCTGCTCCGGCACGTTTACCTGTGTTCTTAACGTCGACAGTAAATGTTATATTGCCGTCGCTGGACATTATTTTTTTATCCGCACGCAGATTCGACAATTTGAAATCAGTGTAACTGAGTCCGTGACCAAATGAAAACAATGGTGTGGTCTTTTCTTTATCGACCCAACGATATCCTACATATAGACCTTCTTTATATTCCTCGTCTATAATCTGGTGATCGGCACGCCACACGCCAGGATACGCATTCAGTTTATGTGCGCCGACATCCTGTAGCGAAGCAGGCCATGTGAAGGGCAGTTTTCCGGACGGATTGATGTCACCCGTAAGCACGGCAGCTAAAGCATCGCCAGCCTCGGAACCAAGAAACCATCCTTGAACAATCGCAGACACTTTTGGTTTCCAAGGCATAGCGACGGCGTTACCCGACACATTTACAAAAACAACCTTTTTATTTACATTTACTATACTTTCTATCAACTCATTCTGACCATAAGGCAGTTCATAAGTTTTTCGGTCGTGTCCTTCACAATCCTGATAATCACTTTTATTCAGTCCTCCGATAACGATTACATAGTCTGCCGTCTTAGCCTTCATCACAGCTTCGGTTATAAGTTCTGCTGATGAACGATGGTCAACAAGATTCTGTCCGGTAGTTACACCGTTATAGTTACCTGTCGTATCACCTACATATCCACGAGCATAATCTATCTTATCGCCCAGACGAGCTTTCAAACCAGCGAGAGGCGACACTTCTTTTTGGACTTTCAAGGAAGAGCTACCTCCACCTACAGTCATCATCTTGATTGCATTCTCGCCCACCACCAATATACGATGTGCCTTAGTTGTGTTTATCGGCAATACGCCACCGTTATTCTGTAATAGTACGATACCTTCTTCGGCTATCTCTTTGGCGGCATCATAATGGGCTTCGGAGCAAAGGAATCCCCGCGATGTATTGTTGTTCATCGTCGTACGATAGAACAATCGCAATATACGTCTCACCTTATCATCCAGTTGCTTGGTCGTAAACTTGCCATCCTGTATCATCTTCAGATAAGGGAAAGCCATATAATAGTTGTCATACGCATTCGTAGCACCCATTTTCAGTCCGTCTGTCCATGTACCGAATTCCATGTCAAGTCCGTTGGTTACGGCCTGCTCAGTATCATGAGTTCCGCCCCAGTCGGAGACGACCACGCCGTCAAACTTCCAATCACGTTTCAGTATATCATTCAGCATCCACTGGTTATGACAATTGTGCTGATTCTTATATAGATTATAAGCACCCATCACACCCCAGACATGTCCCTCTGTGACAGCAGCCTTGAAAGCCGGCAGATATATTTCATGAAGAGTACGATCATCTATGACGACATTCACCTGATGACGGTTTTCCTCATCATTATTCAATGCATAATGTTTTACACAAGCCGCCACACCTTGCGATTGCAGTCCCTGTATATACGGCACCACCATTCGGGAAGCCAAATACGGATCTTCGCCCATATATTCAAAGTTCCTTCCGTTAAGTGGTGTACGATAAATATTCACGCCCGGACCAAGAATCATGTTTTTATGGCGATATAAAGCTTCTTCTCCAAGACTTTTACCATAGAGCATAGACATCTGCGGATTCCATGTAGCGGCAAGACAAGTCAACGCAGGAAAAGCGATGCACGAATCGTTCGTCTGACCAGCCTGTTCCCACTCATCCCAGAGCACGTCCGGTCTGACACCATGAGGACCGTCGTCTGTCCAGAAGTCGGGGAATCCCAACCGCTTGACACCAGCCGATGAGAATTTGCTTTGAGCATGAATCACTGCTATTTTCTCTTGCAGAGTCATACGCGCAAGAGCGTCGTCTATCCGTTGTTCTATCGGTTTATTGGCATCAAGGTATATCGGCACTTGTGCGTCCATACCTAAAAACAAAAAAACAAATAGATATAATATCGTTATTCTTTTCATCATCAACTAATTATTTCTGGAAAACGCGTACATAATCCACCTCCATTGTAGCAGGCAGTACACTTTCGTCTATACCGCCCTGTCCGCCCCAGGCACCGCCCCAAGCCAGATTCAGTATGACATAGAATGGTGCATCGAATGGCCATGCATTCTTACCTGTTCCGTCGTTCTTATAAGTAAGAATCGTCGTACCATCCACATAGAAAGTCATGGATTCCGGTGTCCACATCAATGCATACTTATGGAACTGGGTTACACTGACGCTTTTGTTTCCACTCTCGATAGACGTTCCTCCATTATTATACTTATTACAATGGATTGTCGAATATGCGACATTGGGTATATATCCCACTGCCTCCATAATGTCGATTTCGCCATCAGCAGGCCATGAAGTGAAATTGACAGGCATCATCCAGAAAGCAGGCCATGTACCCTTGCCCTGCGGCAGTTTGATACGAGCCTCTACATATCCATATTTCCATCCTGTATGTTTTTTGGCATAGATTCTACCCGAATAGACCTTTCCGTCTATCTTCTTTGCGACGATTTTCAATGTACCATTAGATACACTTACAATATCCTCACCGTTGTAGCTACCTGCTACATAGTTTTGCAATTCATTATTCACCCAACCAGAATTCTGCACTTCGTAAGTCCAATCGGTCCCAGGTTTCGTTCCAGTTTCAAACTCGTCATGCCATGCCAGCGAATATCCCGAAGGTCCTTTTATAGAATCCGGAGTTACAACCTTTTCTCCAGCAGCCTGAGTAACAGATATCTTAGCCCTTGCTTTTCCACACATCACCGTAACCGTTGCGGTACGCTCTGTCGTAAGTGTATTAGCAGCAGCAGTTATAGTGAGCGTAACATTTTTTTCAATAGAACTGGAAGGGTTTATAGTTACCCAATCTTGGTCTGAATAAGCAGACCATTCGGTTGTCGCTGTTATATCGACAGTAGCAGAAGTAGCTGTATTGGCCAGACTAACTGAGTTTGTCGAACACTTGATTGTGTTATCGTTATTAGCAGACGATGTATCATCGCCACTACTTCCACATGCAATAAGAGGAATAAGTCCGAATAAAGCGAACAGAAGAATATTTATTCTTTTCATAATCATCAGGTTTTATGTTTAAACATTCAGCGGGAGAGAGTTTGGAAAATTCTCTCCCGCTGTAAAGATACAAGTTTTTTACTTTTCCTTGTGTTTCTGCAGAATGATATTACTGATTTTAACAGTTGTATTAGCAGGATTGCCACCGAAATCGAAAACCAGTTTCAATGCAGTCATGTCAGACTTAGCACATTTTACAGAAGGCATTTTGACCACTTTAGCTTCACCGGCTGTCAAATCGACATTCTTAACGATCAAGAAATTATCATCACTGGCCGTATCGCAAGGTTTGATTGTAACAGCCTTTATATCATTACTTGCTGTAAGGGTACATTGCAGGTCATACGTTTCTGAAGCAGACAGCGCAATCTTAGATATCTGATGATATTGTGCCTGCCACTGCATGTCGGTAGCCAGAGGATACACAAGTGTATAAGTTCCTTTTTTGTCATCAGTGAACGATGGATTATCTATCTGAGTCCAACTAGACGTCTGAGCTGTATAGAAGAATGTCGTATAATCACCGGCATTTACAGGTTTCCATAGGTTATTATCTGAATCCAATGCCGACCAATCAATGTTGTCCACCGGTTCAGGAACGACACTACCATCATCATTCGCATGATTCTTCAGTACGATATTCTCTATAGTGACATCCGTATTGTCTGCATTTCCACCAAAATCGAGAACCAGTTCTACATTCTTGATATCGATACCTTTCATGTCTGACTTATAGAAGCAGTATTGTTCACCAGCTTTCAATGCCACCTGATCCTGGAAATAATAGATTTTATCACTAGTTACATCATCCAGTTTCACAGTTACATTAGGATGATCCTTTGTTGCTGTAAGAAGGATTGAGAAGTCATAACTATTGCTAGCTGATGTACTGATATCTGAAGAGAATTTCATCTGAGCCATCCACTGATTCGTTGTAGCCGTAGGCAACGTGATTTGATATCCATTGTCTAATTTTGTACATGCTGGATCTGCTATCTGGCTCCATCCCGGTGCATACCAGAATGTCGGTCCAGTGATTGTTCCATTCTTCCACATATTGAATTTGGAATCATATACGAACCCGTTGAAACCTAAATCTTTATCTATATGGAAAGTCTTCTTTACCGAACCATTACTAATTCCATTAGAATTGAAAAATTTAGCCTCAACATAATAGTCACCGGCTTTCTTATATTTCAGTGTATCGCATTCATCAGTAGTATATTTTTTTCCATCTATTACCCAATAGTGTCTTACACCTGCGACATCTTTACACTGCAAATATACAGTATTGATAGTCTGGTCAACAGTCACACTTACATTGTCTGCATAATTTTCAGCTACAGGTATTCCATTTTCATCCATTCCGCTGAAGCTTTCCGGAGAACATGCTGTTAATGCAGAAACCAATACTACTGCGCTTCCTATATATTTAAATATATTTTTCATATTCGTATTTTTTAATAATTATTCTGTTTCAAGTTTGGATCAGAATCGATTTCAGACTGTGGTATAGGCAGATACTTTTTACTTTCTGTCCATGTATTCGTACGATAACCATATTTGTCTGGAACAAGCGTAGAAGAGGCTTTGCCTGTACGGATAAGATCCCAATAACGTTTACCTTCGCCGGCAAACTCCAAATGACGTTCGTTGATGATATTGTCTATCGTCGGTTCAACGGTAGTTGTTAGTCCTGCACGTTTACGAACAAGATTCAAGTATGTGCTAGCCTGGTCAGCACTTCCGCTTGTACGGACAAGAAGTTCTGATGCGTTGAGCAAGCATTCTGAATACCGATATATACGTAAGTTGTTATTGAAGTTCAAGTCGGCATCAGCTTTCTGGTCTGCATTATTTGCAGGACGTGCAATATATTTAGCCAGGAAGAAACCGGTATCCTGAAATCTAGGAGTATAGGTACCTTTTGCCTTTGCGTTATAACAAGTAGCATCACGACGTGTGTCGGCAGCATCATAGCGGTCGTAAGTTTCCTGTCTGACCGGTTCGTAACCCCATCCGTTTAAGACGTCATCGGTTCCGTCCACCCAGTCTTTAGGACTAATAAAGCGAGGATAAACAGTTCCACCTGTTGTCATCGGACTACCCCAACTACGAGCTGCATTATCATCCTTATAGTTTATTTCCCATATTGATTCGCTGCTCCATTCGCCACTTTCCTTCCAAATATTAGCATAGTTGTCAAGCAGTTTATAACTGCCGCTATTGATGATTTCCTGCATATACTTCAGTGCTGTAGGATATCTGGTCGCATCGTTTTGGTACATCACCATTTCTGTATATAACATATAAGCCATGGCTTTTGTCACTCTTCCCAAGTCATCCGATGATGCTTTCATAGGCAGCGCATCCAAAGCGATTGCGCCCTCAAGATCTTCAATGACTGTCTTGTATACGTCATCAGCTGCAAGTTGCGGTGATGTGTACGGATATTCCAAATTAGTAAGATAACAAGGAATATTTCCCCAGAATTTCCAAAGGTTATTATAGTAATAGGCACGAAGTACGCGAGCCTGTGCCTCATAGTACTTTTGGTTTGCATCAGTAATATTGGCTTTAGCCCATCCTATATATTTCAGTACGTCGTTACAACGTTTCACTCCTGAATATTCCTCTGTCCACAAAGCTGTAATACAGTTGTTGGGCAATGCTTCATAATTGGATGACAGATATATGTAGGCTTGGTCCAACTTGTCAGCTCCACCTGCCCATACATCATCAGCCATGACATCACTCATAAAGTTGACAGGATTATATTGTCCAAGGCAATAGTCTGGCCATTCCAGTGGATCATAAGCTGCAACGACTGCTTCCTGCACATGAGCATCCGTCGTGAAATATTCATCAATTGTAGTTTGATTAGGAGGCGTCACTTCAAGGAAAGAATCCTTGCATCCTGTAAGCATTACTGCTCCCGCCAACAATCCTATAGTTAATATATTATTTGTTTTCATATTATTTATTGTTTATGTTATAATTAGAAACCGATATTGAAACCTACTGTCCATACTCTCGACTGCGGATATACTCCGTAATCTACTCCGAGAGAAGTACCACCTGACGATATTTCAGGATCGTATCCCCAATATTTTGTAAAAGTCAATAAATTCTCCGCAGATACAAAGAAACGTAGTTTCTCTACCATAAACTTCTGTGTTAAAGAACTTGGCACTGTATATCCTAACTGTATATTCTTCAGGCGCAAGTAAGAACCATCGTGTATGTAAAGATCGGATGATTTCCAGTTGACATTATCACCGAGAATGAATATTGGATATTTGTTTGATGTACCTTCACCTGTCCAGCGTCCCAGCATCCATGAAGGAAGGTTTACTGTTTTGACATCGATACGTCGTGTAGCGTCGCATATATCATTTCCTATTGTACCCTGCCACATCATACTGAAATCAAATCCTCTCCATGCAGCGTTAAAGTTGAAACCAAACGACCAGTCTGGCGTTCCCTTGCCAATTTTGACACGGTCATCGTCTGTGATAGAGCCGTCGCCATTTGAATCTACGAAACGTACATATCCCGGTTTGGCATCTGGTTGAATCTTCTTACCGTCAGCATTTACATAAGCATCGATTTCTGCCTGATTCTGGAATATACCGTCTGTTTTCAAGCCATAGAAGAATGGGAACGGTTCACCGTTCTGTGCACGTGTGATAGTACCAGCGGTCTGAATATAATCGAGATTTGCCCAACCTGTATCGTTACCATATTGTATCAACTTATTATGTAAGTATGAGAGATTACCCTTCATGTTGAATTTGGCGTCTGCTATATGGAATCGGTATCCAGCCTCAAACTCAACACCTGAGTTTTCCATCTCGCCGACATTTCCAGTCGGTTTTGCTTCACCTACATAAGAAGGAATATTCATCGTCATCAACATACCGCTGGTTTTTTTCTTATACCAGTCTACTGTGAATGTCAAGGCATTATCAAGGAAACCGAAATCAAGACCCAAGTCTGTCTGTATCGACTCTTCCCATTTCAGATCGGCATTGGCCAGACCGCTTGCCTTTACTCCTGTCACGATACCCTCCGTACTTCCAAAAATGTAATTATTACCACTTGATGTAAGTACTGTATAACCAAAATCACCTATGTTATCATTACCATTTTTTCCCCAACTTCCGCGGGCTTTCAAAGTATTAAACCACGCTGGACGATTGGCCATGAATTTTTCGTTTGTCACATTCCATCCCAAAGAGAAAGAAGGGAATGTCGCATATTTATTATTAGGACCGAATTTAGAAGAACCGTCACGACGAACCGTTGCCTGCAACATATAGCGCTCTGCATAGTTGTAACTGACACGGGCGAATAGTGAGGCTCTCTTGCTTGGATTGTTAGGACCACCCCAGCCATTTCTGTCACCATTCTCTGCAAGTCCGGTTGCATTGCTCATATAAGGTTTCGTCAAATCAGAAAGATTGTATACCTGTGCGCCGAGCGTCCATCCGGTATTACGGAAGGCAGACTGACCGAGTACAACATTAATGGTATGGTTGCCGAATGTTTTGTCATAAGTCAAGGTGTTTTCCAACTGCCATACTGTGCCGCGGTCACTTTCGGATGTAGCTGATGTACGGGTAGACTTGTTGGCATCTGTCATATAATATTTGATCTGATGAGATTCTGAACCCCAGAATGACAGGTCTGTACTATAAGATATACGATATTTCAAACCGTCCCAAATCTGTAACTCACCAATAAAGTCTGTGACAAACTTATGCGACCAGCCATGAGAGCCTGGCAATGAAAGAGAAGCCAGCGGGTTGGTCATTTCGTTATAATCGGCACCGGCTATCGTATACATATTACCATTACTATCATACAATGGCACATAAGCAGAGTTGCCTGAGTATTTCTGATTCTGAGCCTCAGCCTCTTCTGCTGTCAGTGTGGGAGTAAGAATAGGCGACATAGCCAATGCGCTACCCAGTACCGAACCATATTGAGAGTTGACGTCTATACCGGTAGACTTGATACGGGCATAAGAGAGATTTACAGTAACATCCATTCTGTTCAACCAATTACGGTCCTTGCTTACATCAAAGATGTTATACTTCGTATTACTACGTAATGTGAGACGTTCATAATTAGAACGGTCATAATTACCACCTACGATACCATCCTGAGAATAGAAACCTAATGACAGATAATAATTCACTTTTTCGGAAGCGCCACTTATTGACAAATCATGATTAGAAACAGGTGCATTACTGTTAAACACTTCATCCTGCCAGTTGGTGCCATTTCCATAAGAATATGGATCTGCATACTTTGGAGCCATACCCGAATTGACAAGTCCTTCGTTCATCATCACAGCGTATTGTGAAGCATTGAGGACATCACGTTTCTTCCAAGGATTTTGCCAACCATAAGAGAAATTATAGTTTACCGATACTTTCCCCATTTTACCCTTCTTGGTCGTAACAAGAACGACACCGTTAGCACCGCGTGTACCATATATAGCACATGATGCAGCATCTTTCAGCACTTCGATACTTTGGATATCGTTAGGGTTGATATAGTCGAGGCCACCTTCTATAGGCAGACCATCTACTACATACACTGGGTCTGAAGTGTTGATAGTACCTGTACCACGTATTCTGATACGTGCCGCTGCACCTGGCTGACCAGATGAAGAAGTAACCTGTACGCCGGCAGCCAAACCTTTTAACGCATTATCCATACGAACAGGGGCTGTACCAGCCAAATCCTCTGCAGACACTTTAGCAATAGCTGCGGTTACAACACTCTTTTTCTGTGTTCCATAACCGATTACAACTACTTCATTCAGATTTTCAGCATTATCCACAAGGGAAACATGCAAGTTGGAACCACCTTTTACTTCTTTCGTCTTGTAACCTATATAAGAGATTACGAGAGTGGAACCTGCATCAGCTGAAACTTTAAAGTTACCATCCAAATCAGTGACGGTACCTGTAGTAGTGCCTTTCTGAACGACAGAAGCACCAATAATAGGATCGCCATGACCATCTACTACTACACCAGAATAATTTGCTTTCTGGGCGAAGGCAGTTATTGAAACCACGAGGGCCAACAACATAATTAGAAACCTTTCTCTTTTCATACTTAATTAATTTAATATTAACAAATTGTTTTTTTGTTTTTACAATTTTTATTTTTTGCAAAGGTATTGTAAAAGCAAAATGCTTCAAATAGCATAAAAAGAAAAAGTGGAAGAACCGTTCGGCTATTTATATATTAAATACCTGTTTTTCAAATAGTTACAAAAAACTGGCAGAAATCAAATAGTGGAACAAATATTGATTTTAAAAGAGGCGTTTTTCTTCCAAAATCCAATAAATCTCCACTGTTCCCGTTAACAGAAAATAAGTGTATTTAATACAAAAAATAAATAGTAAAGCCTCCATCCTTGAGAACTAAAGAGAGATAAAGTTCTCGGGATGGAGGCTGTCTTATATAAAATTATAGGAATCTTCTATCTTATTCGTTGATTTCTTCTATCTTTCCTACCACGTCATTGCTGTTCAGATGTTTCTTGGCGGGATGGCCGGCATACTTCAGAGAACCTACGCCTGATACGTCGCCGCTTATCTCTTCAGAGGCATAACATTTTACGCCACCTACACCTGATACATCAGCATTTACGATGACGGCATGTAGTTTCGCTGCATCAATGCTTCCCACACCTGAACAGTCCAACGACACTTTACTTGCCTTGCCTTTCAGATCTACACTGCCTACACCACTATTGTCTACTTTGACAGCAGCAGCTTCCAGACTGTCTATTTTTATCTTACCTACACCTGAGTTGTCAATGTCCAATGATGTGGTATTCAGACTGGCGATTTTGATTTTACCTACACCACTGTTGTCGATTGATTTGAGTGTGGGACCTGATATGATAATCTTGACATCCGCATCTTTGAGATTATACCCATCCTCATTATAGATCTTCAGTGTTCCTTTCTCAACTTTTACGATATAGATTGGAACATAATTATCAGGTGCCGTAATCGAAACACTGCACTTTCCGCCTTGGGTCTGCACAAACTCCACGCTTCCTACTGAACTGAAATCTACCGACTGGAAATCAAGGTCGGTGTAATTCTTCGTAATTATCTTATTACTTGGTTCCAGTGTATTACCACCGACATGTGAAAAAATAACAGAAGGTCTACAAGATGTGAAGACCATCACACTTACAAAGGCTAATGCCATCAAACAACTAATCTTTTTCATACCTTTATTTATTAAATTTATCTACGCTTTTAGTGTTATACTTATGTAGAACACTGCAAAAGTATATAATTTATTAATAGCTTCCAAATATTTTAGCCATTTTCTTCAAATTATTTTTTATTTATCTGTTTTTCAGCATAGGAAATTCTATTTTGTAATAAAATTCAGCGGGTTCGTTGAATAAAATTTGCCATCTCAAAACCTTGCTTTACATTTGCAGCATCAAACAACGAATATAGAAACAGACATACATGAATAAATTTACTTTTATATTATTAGTTTTCTTAGCTACAGGTATTACAAAGATCAGTGCTCAGGATGATTTTATGATGGGTCCTCCTCCCGGAGGTTTCGGACAGGGAATGCAGGATGGCGAAGGTGGTCCGGGTATGCCTCCCGACGGGAAAGGTCCTGGTGGCGGAGGACAGTCGTACGTAAATGCCACAGGTATGAAGACTTTTAAAGGTAAGAAGATTGTTTCAGGTAAAACGATTCAGAGTAATTCGAAAAACAAAAGTGCTGTACTGGCTACTTCGGGGACGTTGGACATCAGTCATTGTGTCCTTTCCAACACTGCTGATGCTTCAAGTACCGACGATGCCAGTTTCTATGGCGTAAATGCTGTTTTGCTCGCTCAACCATCTCCGAAGAAGGACAAGGTTATTATCAATTCTTCCCATAACAGCATCAAGGGTTCTGGCAAGGGTGCCAATGGTGTGTTCGCTTATGGCAACGGTACGGTTAATTCAACTAACGACTATATCTATCAGACAGGTGGCAACGCCCGTGGCGTGTTGTGCTCGGGCGGCGGCACCGTCAACATAGAGAACGACACCATCGTTACGATGAGTGGCAGCAGCAGTTGTATAGCTACCGACCGCGGCGGCGGCAACGTCAATGTGAAAGGTGGCATATATACCTGCAACGGTACCAATTCGGCCGGTCTCTACTCTACCGGTAACATCAACGCCAGCGATGCCACATTCATAAGCAACGGCGGTGAGGCTATGGTGATAGAGGGAACCAACTATATTACGACCAAGAACTGCGACTTCACCAGCAGGAAAGACAAATGGGGCGTACTGCTCTATCAGAGTTTTTCGGGTGACGCCGAGGTTGGCAACGAGGCCACACTGTCGATGACTGGCGGTTCACTTACATACGAAGGAAAGAAGACGGGTATGTTTTACAATACGAACAGTACCGACTCGCTATATCTCAACAGTGTAAAACTGCATAATGCCAGCGACACTCTTTTCTGTGCCAAGAAGGGCGGATGGGGTAACCGCGACACAGCCCGCCGCGGCGGTACACTTGCCGTACTTTGTGAGAACCAACAACTGGATGGTATCATTTATGCGGACGCGAACAGCAGTATCAAAATGACTTTTGCCAAGGGCACAACATTCTCAGGAAGTATCGACCCCAAGAAAGAGGCGAAGTATATCAAATTGCAACTAGACGACAATAGCACGTGGCGTGTAACTGCCGACTCATTCATCAACGGTGAACTAGTCTTCGATACTACTCCGACAGAGACCAACACAATAAATAACATAGTAGGTAATGGACACAATGTCTATTACTCCGCAGCAAAGAACGCTGCATTGGCAAGCGGTAGCTTTCCGCTGAAAGGCGGAGGCTGCTTAATGCCTTATTAGAATTGAATTTTAATTAGTAGCAAGAAGGGAATCAGTCGAGAGATTGGTTCCTTTTTCGTCATCCATGCCGGGAAGATCGTAGCAGACCAAGGAGTTAGTGCTTAAAAAATAGAAAAGGACATCACCACTAAATTTCTCATAATAAATAAAGTCAACTGCCCTTTCTAAGTGCCACAACAAAAAGCCGTTTCAGTACTAGTGATAGACCGAAACGACTTCGTTGGACTAGGTTTAATTACAAAATGTAGTTTTTATAATTAACCTTTTATGAACCCTGAATCTAGAAATGATATTAATGTTATTTTATTGATAATGAATTATGGCATTTTACAATATTCTTTACCGCTTTGAATGGAACCGTTTGTTTTACATCTAAAGCAGAAGCTGAAAATTTAGCCTGATATAAGCCAGCATCTGTTACCCATGATTGTAAATTAGTATCATACGAAGCAAGATCGTAGTTTGAAAAGTTCATCTTAACTATTTGACTTTCGCCCGGTTTAAGTTCACGCGTTTTTGCAAAGGCTTTCAGTTCTATTTCCGGTTTCTCAATGATACCCTGTGGAGCGGTAATATATAATTGTACGACCTCCTTACCATTGGTTTTACCGACATTCTTAACAATAACAGATGCCACATACTTATTTCCTTCTTTCTTGATCTTGGCATTACTGTATTTGAATGTTGTATACGACAGTCCATAACCGAATGGATACGAGACTGCCTTGTTGGATGTGCAAAAATAGCGATATCCGACATTCAGACCTTCCTCGTAAATTGTTTTTTCAACATTACTTCCCGTTAGCCCTGCCGATGATTTTGAATCCCATGATTGAACACCGTTATAGTCGGTCGGAAAGTTTTTAGTAGAAGGGATATCTGTTATATTCATAGGGTATGTATCCGGAAGTTTCCCTGACGGAGAAACCTTACCACTAAGAATGTCAGCAATGGAATTTCCACCCTCCTGACCTGGTTGCCACGCTAATATTATCGCGTCAGGGAGATTCTTCCAAGAGGCAGTCTCTATAACCCCACCGATATTCAAAATAACGACCACCTTTTTAGTCTTTTTGTGGAATGATGAACAAACATTAGATATCATGGCCTTTTCGTTATCACTCAGGTAGAAATCAGTCTGTTTTCTGTCACTTCCTTCTCCTGATGAACGACCAATTGTAATTAGTGCCACATCCGAAGAATCTGCAAGATTGTCGTAAAAATCCGAATTAAATGTAGGCTCGGCAAGATGTTGTTTAGGCATAAAAGCTTTGAAAAAACCATATTTTTCCATAGTTATGTCATTAACCTCGTCGTCGAAGTCAAGATATGTGCTATACAACTTCTCTAGCTTTTTATTAACAAAAAAACCTGCATTTGTAAGACCTTGCTGTAAATCAATGACATACGCCTTGTTAACATCTCCTGACCCCGTCCCGCCAGCATACAATTTGTATGATACCTTTCCAAAAATGGCTATCTTTTGTTTCTTACCAGTTAAAGGCAGTGCATTGTCGTTCTTTAGTAAGACCATGCCTTCTGTCGCCGACTGGCGCGTTATAAGTGCATGAGCCTTTAAATCTGGAGCATTCGTGTATCTATAACCATTATAACGCGGAGTCTTTACAATATATTGCAGAATTCTTTTCACACATATATCCACGTCACCCATACTAAGTTTGCCAGATTTTACGGAATTTATTATATCATCAATCTGTTCCTTGTTTCCTGGCTCCAATAGATCATTACCAGCGTGGATCTGTGCTGCCGTTTCACGTGTGTTTGTCCAGTCACTTACCACTATACCGTCAAATCCCCATTCGCCGCGTAAAATGTCTGTCAGAAGATCGTGACTGTATTGCGTGTATTCTCCATTAATTTTATTATAGGATGACATAACAGTCCAGGGATGTCCTTCTTTGACCGCTATTTCAAAACCTTTTAAATAGATTTCTCTTAAAGTTCTCTGGTCTATAATAGCATCATTACCCATTCTATTTGTCTCTTGGTTGTTACCAGCAAAGTGTTTGATAGAAACGCCCACGCCATTACTTTGAACACCGTTGACGTATGCAGCCGCGATTTTTCCGGTAAGTACTGGGTCTTCTGAATAATATTCGAAATTTCGTCCACAGAGAGGGTTTCTATGTATGTTCATTCCCGGACCCAGTATAATGTCTGCACCATATTCCAGTGTTTCATTTCCTATTGCCTTACCTACTTCCGTAACAAGTTCCGTGTTCCACGAAGAGGCCAAACAAGTTCCGACAGGAAATCCAGTGCAATAGTAGCTCTTTTTATCATTGGGTCTAAGCGGTGATATGCGTAATCCTGCCGGACCGTCACTTAACACAGTATGCGGTATATGAAGACGATCAACCGCTCCCGTTTCTCCTGCCGCGCCTGGAACGATCGCTTTCGCATTGGGATCATCAGATGAAGGAAGTCCCGTATACGACTTACCATAAGTATAACCTATTAATAAGGATGCCTTTTCTTCAAGAGTCATCATTTTCACCACATGATCAATATTTTTTGTGGTAAGTTTTGATTGAGCTGCCACGCCCAAGGTGAGCAATGGCAGCATCAGAACGAAAAAAGTGTTTTTAATCATAAATCTTATTTGAATAGTTTTTGGGCAAATTCTGTCAGATAGATACGCCAATTGCGCCATATATGTCCGCCCTCGGTTTCCATATAAGTATACTTGAACTTATTGTCATCAAGAAATTTTCTATATTCCACATTATATTTATATAGGAAGTCGGTTTTACCTATACCTATCCAATATAGTTTAGGCTTTTTGGAAAACTGTACTTTAACTTTATTATCAGCATTCTTGTACACCTCACTGGTTACACCATTATTGGGCAACATTGCGGCAGAAAACAATCCTACATAATCGAACATATCAGGATATTGCGCCGAAATAAATTTAGAATGGAACCCACCCATCGACAGTCCACAAATAGCGCGGTCTGCTTTGTCGCTAATGGTACGGAAATGTGAATCTATAAATTTTATCACTTCAGGGAATGCCTCTTCGAATTCTCCGTTCATAGTTTTTGGTAATTGCATATTAGGTTGTGTAAGTCCCAAAGCAGATTCCCCTGGTGCAGCATCTTGTGTTATATTGCCATTTGTCATCACGACGATCATCGGTTGAGCCTTACCTTGAGCTATCAGATTATCAAGTACTTCCGACATCCTTCCGAGAGCCATCCAAGCTTCCTCATCACCACCCATTCCGTGCAAAAGATACAAAACTGGATACATTTTATTCCCATCATTGTATCCTGCGGGTGTATAGACTGTTAGTCGACGTGCTTTGTTTACAGTCTGACTGTAATACCACAGACGGGTTACTGAACCATGCTTGACATTATTCACACTGTACAAATCACCAGGTATACCCTTGATGATAAAAATATTTGTAACTGTATTGACATCACGGTTCATATAAACATTGCTTGGATCAAGAACCTTAACGCCATTGACAATAAAATTGTAACTATAAAGTTCAGAACTCAGTATATTACTTTTAAATTCCCATATACCTTTGTCATTCTTTGTCAGATTCTCCGTTCCGGGCACATCAAAGTCGCCATAGGGAGTTTTCATCTTTCTCGTAGGAAGGAAATCTCCTGTTATCTGTACTGTTTGTGCATTAGGGGCTAACAATCTGAAAGTCACTGTATTGTCATTATTAATCTCTGGCGAAACGATCTGTGACCCGCCCCAAAGAGCTTGCTGTGCATGCACTGCTATTGTTATAAACAGTACTGCAAAAAGAAATGTTATTTTTCTCATTTTTGATATAATTTATTTATTGTAATGTTCCTGTATATTGCACGTATATTGCACCGCAATCCGCAGTGATTGTATAGTTTGCTCCATCTTGTACCACTGTAACAGTTCCCGAGGTAAGATAAGTAACCGTCGTATTTCCACTGGAATCTAACGAGTAATAACATGAACCAGCATTGTATTTATAACCGTTATAGTTACCCTCATATCCTTCAACAAATGTTCCGGTAGTGGTAGACCCGTTACTTACCGGGATGTATGTTCCTATCGCCAAAGAAGTGGAATTACAAATAAAATCAATAGAAACATATTCACCTGTTCCTTGAATATAATTCCCCCACATGGAAGACATAACCGACAGACCTTCTGTTCCAAATTTGATATTTACATTATAGCCACTTGTTAAAGCTGTTGTAGTGATTCCCAGAAATTTAATCAGAGCCTTTGGTTCAGGTTTCGTATATACTATATTGCCTGAGAAGTGAGGACGTATCACAGAGCCGTCTTTCATCATAAAGACGCCATCAATAGTATATGTGTCGCCCGATTTGGCGACAGTGATACTTCCAGAAGATATTGTTCCATTTGATATACTGGTATTTTCTGCTATAAAATTACCTATGTTTGCTTCACTTGTTGTGTTTGCCATCGTATATGTTCTGGCTTCAAGATACCACGTTTTACTGCAGACGAACTGAACTGTCATAGATTCTCCGTCTCCTGTAAGAGTCAGATTATATATATGTTGGGTGTTAGCAGAATTAAGTGAGTCGCTCTTTGAACTCACAGTAGATAAAGTCACATCCTGAGGTATCGGATATTTTCCTGTAAGATCATCTATCGCGTCACTCTGTCCGCATGAACAGAATAACAGTACAGCAAAAAATATAATTATATTATTAATTTGTTTTTTCATAATTGTTGTTTTATTATGGTTATTACCAACCTGGGTTCTGAACTATGTTATTATTTAATTCGATCTCTGTAGCAGGATAAGGAAGTAGAGCATTGCGGTCTTTGTATCCATATTTACCTTCGGTATTGTAGCTTTGATAAGTTACATTGCCATTTGAATCGATTGTAGGACAATTCTCTCCCTGATTTCCCAAGTATTTTGAAGCTAGTCCCCATCTTACGAGATCTTGATATCTTACACATTCAAAACATAATTCGAGTCTCTTTTCACTTATAATATCATCAAGGGTGACATTGCTTTTAGACACTAATTTGGCTCTCGTCCTTACCTCATTCAGATATTTGTCAGCTTTACTTTGGTTCCCAGCTTCCAGATTAGCTTCTGCAGCTAGTAACAACACTTCGGAATATCTCATCCATCTCACATTGTTGATGTCTGCATATCCATATCCTTCCGCAGGAATCTCCCCAGAACGTATGCGAGTCTTCCATGCAAAGTATCCCTCATTTATCATGGTCTTGCCCGAAATCATGACATTGCCGCGATCCTTCATCTGTTCGAAAGTTTTTATGGACAAATTCAGGCGGTAACCATTGGTTCCTTCTTCAGAAACGAAGGATTCATAAAGGGACTTACGCGGTGCACAAAATCCCCATCCAGTAGAATACAGTCCACTTTCGATACTCGCAAATCTGTCGGTACGTATACCTACCATTAGCGCATACATAGTAAAATTATCGAATACATTCGATGAGTCAAATATACGATTGCTTTCAAACATACTCTCACAATTGTTTTTATTATCATAAGAAAGAATGTCATCATACTCTCCTTCATACAAACCGTATTTACCGGAATTGATCACATTATCAAATTGCTCCACAGCCTTATCCCATTTCTTTTCCCATACGTAAGACTTTCCGAGCAATGCTTGTGCAAACTGTTTTGTGACACGATAATTCGTATTGTCTTCTTTACTTGATTTTTCTGTGAGATATCCTGATTCGATAGCAGTTGCAAGGTCTTGCTCTATTAAAGACCACAAGGCCTCTGTAGAACCATTTGGTTGAGAATATTCAGAACTTGATAGCTCATGGTCTACAATAGGAGGATTACCCCATAATGTAGTTAGTTCAAAGTAAGACCATGCCCTGAGGACACGAGCTTCCGCCAACATCTGTTTCTGATAATCCGTATCGCCTTTGATATGTCCAAGAGCTACATTTGTTCCGTAGATTATCTGATAGAAAGATTTAAAGCAACTTTCTATAAAATCTTGATTAGAATCAAAAGTGAACTCATTGACGCCGCTCAAGTCGGCATTGTCAGTACGCGAACCTCCTCCAGCCCAATAATCATCAGACAGAAGATTAAGCAGTAACTTGTAATTGTATTCCATTCCTCGCATTGTACTGTAAACAGAAGTTAGAGCCGACTCAGCATCCGCATCGGTCTTGTAATAAGTATCATACGATAAGACACCGTGCTCCTGAATGTCAAGTTTGTCTTCACAACTGCATAAGAATAAGACACAGATAGCAATAGTGCTAAATATTATTGATTTCGTCTTCATAATAATTTATTTCTTTAATTAATTAGAATGTTATGCTGATACCTACTACGGCCTTCTTAGATGTAGGATAACTGCCTTTGTCGACACCAAGAGAACTACCGACTCCTGTTACTTCCGGATCGAATCCATCATAACTGGTAAAAGTAAAGAAATCTTCCAGAGAACCGTAAATACGCATATTGCTTATTGCTATCTTCTTCAAGAAGCTCTTAGGTAAAGTATATCCGAGCTGAATCTGCTTGATTTTAAAATAAGAACCATCATGAACGCTGGCACTGGATGTGAAATATTTAGCCATGTCCGTAGCTCCTGCTCTAGGCTGAGTCCCATCTGTATTTGTGGTAGTCCATCTGTCTTCCACGTCAACCAACAGTTTGTTTACCATATAATCGGAGCGGTCAAGACATCTATATATATCATTACCATGAGATCCTGTACCGAAGATAATAAAATCAAACCCTTTCCATGCTGCATTTAGTGTTATACCATAATTGAAATCTGGTATACCAGAACCCAAGTCAGTCTTATCACTGTCACCTATCTGACCGTCGCCGTTAAGGTCTTCGAATGTAGGTTCGCCTGTAGCACTGTCTATACCGGTAAATTTATATCCGTAGAAGTGCCATGCGGGATAGTCTTTTTCGAATCTTGTTATTGCTCCATAAGTGTGGAAGGTGGCACCATTGATGGCATCGAGCGACTCATGTATTTTTGTGACCTTATTCTTTATCGTCGCCAGATTTGCCCTTACACCGTAAGAGAACTCTCCTATACGATCTTGCCATCCAAGTTCAAATTCAAGACCTTTATTTGTAACCTCGCCGGCATTTACCGGCGAAGCTGTATTACCGACAATAGTAGATGGTGTGATACCCGTTACGATAAGATCTTTCGTCTTTTTGTTATAGTAGTCGAAAGTGAACGATAGACGGTTGTTCAGAAATCTTGAATCAAACCCGAGGTCGAGTTGTTCGGATGTTTCCCATTTCAGATTTTCATTACCTGTTGAAGATGGTTTATAACCATTTGAATATACAACAGCATCTGAAAAGGGATAAGAACCAGAAGATGCTATGACGTTAGAATACAGATAACTGCCCAATGATGCGGTAGAACCATTCTGTCCCCAACTTAGTCTGAGTTTCAACTGTGACAACCAGTCTTTTGTACTTTCCATAAATTTTTCCTGACTGGCGACCCATCCAAGTGAGAATGCCGGAAAATACCCCCATCGTTTGTTTTTCGGTAGTACTGATAAGTCGGCGGCATCAGCACGAAGAGAGAACTGCGCCAAATATTTGTCTTCATAACTGTAATTCATACGACCGAAATATGACAATTTTCTTGTGTAAATGGCTTCTCCGCCCGAAACCGATTTAGTTGATGAACTAGTAGCATACGCAAAGTAATAAAAAAGGGGATCGTCTTTCTTTACGCCAAGATCTGTATCAGAGCCTGTCGTAGAACCACTTACACCGAATGTCCTATTCTCGATATATGAAGTACCCAACATCGCTGTCACATTGTGTTTACCTATAATGAAATTATAATTGACAAAATTTTCCAATTGCCAGTATCTTGGGGAACTGTCTGATGCACTTATTGACATGAAGTTCTGTTTAGCCTGACTGTTTGCATAATAATCATTTGTATATCCGTAACTTTCAGCAGACGAGAAACGATAACTAATTCGTGATGTAAAAACAAAGCCCTTAAATGGCCTGAAGTTGAGTGCTGTACTTCCGTTAAAGTTAAATCCCGTACTTTTGGAATAAGATCTGTCACGCATAATAAGCGGATTCACATTTTCACTTGTTACGAAAGGAGAAACCCCATAGTAATTGCCCTGACCATCGGATAACAAGTCGGCATAACTTAAATTATTTAATATGGAGGTCATGTTATCTGGCATATTGTCAACGGTATACGTTGGACTTGTCATCGGATCGAGCTGAAGCACAGAAAGAAGTAAACTACCATATTCAGATCCTTCACTTATCGTTCTTGAACTATATGATTCCAACTGATTGTTTGTTGTAAGTTGTAACCAAGGTTTAATGTAGTAGTCTGCATTTAACATACCGGTAATACGTTTGTAAACATCACTATTACCAGTTACCATTCCGTTATCATTGAGGAAAGTTAGCGATGTATAAATAGATCCTTTGGCATCACCTTTTTGGAATGTAACATTGTGTCGGGTCATGGACGAATTCTCGAAAGCCACATCAGCCCAGTCCGTATTTGTCTTACCATCCCAGTACTTATATACATTATTGATATCCATTAAACCTGCTTCTGTAAAATAATCAATAAACTGTTCTGAATTCAATACCTTCGGTACTTTGTTTAGACTTTGTGACGCATATTGGAACTCATACGTTATTTTACCGTCGCCCTTACCTTTTTTGGTCGTTATAAGTACGACGCCATTACCTGCCTGCGCTCCGTATATAGCTGCTGAAGATGCATCCTTCAAAACTTCCATGCTCTCAATATCGTTTGGATCTATACCGCCGATATCACTGGCCAGACGACCATCGACAACGTACAGAGGATCGCTGCTGCCATTGCTGCTTATACCTCTGATCCTAATACTTGGCGAAGCCCCTGGACGGGCAGACGAAGAAAAGACTTCCACGCCAGAGGTTTTACCCTGTAAAGCCTGTTCTGGACGAGTAATCGTACGATTTGTCATATCTTCACTTTTTACTTGTGACACAGCTCCAGTTAAAGAGCTCTTCTTTTGTACTCCATATCCTACGACGACCACCTCATCAAGTAGTTTCTCGTTTTCAAACAGTGTAACTACTACTTTATCTGTATTGACTTTAACTGTCGTCGTTTTGTATCCTACATAAGAGATTTGCAATTCAGCACCGCGTGTTACAGTAAGGTTAAAGTTACCATCAAAGTCGGTGATAGTTCCGCCAGATGTTCCAACTTCTTTTATCGTAACACCGATCATCGGTTCCTTGTTCTTGTCCATAACAGTTCCTTTCACAGAAATTTTATTTTGCGCAAAGAGCGATGGAATACATAATAGGAAGAAAAGAGTAAATATAATCACCTTTTTCAATCCTTCATTTTTTAATTTTTTGTTCTTCATATAAAATAGGTTTATAATATTAGTCAAATAAACAGTTGCAAAGTTAGCTTACTCTTTCTTGAGTTATTTTCTTATTTGTTTTAAATGTTTTCCGTCGTAGAGACAAAGTGTTTTCCTATTTGTTCAAATTGTTTTCGAATTATTCAGTTTATGCTAAAAAACACAAAATAATTGATTGCTATTCTAAAACTTATAGATATATTTGCATTAAAAGAATTAAATTGATGAAATCTAAGAAACAATATCTATTGTTCACGGTTTTTATTTTCTTGCTTTTTTCGTGCAACAATAACAGCAAGAATTTGAATAAATCGGAATGGCGAAAAATTTCGTCTGAAATATCCAATCAGCATATAACATCATTTGCCGAGGATAAGTTCGGACAAATCTGGATAGGGACTTCTCGTGGAGTAAACAAATTTGTAGGCAATCAATATTATCAATATTTTTATAATCAGGAAGACAGTTTAAGTATTCCAGACAATCAAATCAGATGTTTGTTCCTTGATTCTAAAAAAAGAATCTGGATAGGGACCTGTTCGGGAATCTGTTATCAAACAGACAAGGATGATTTCAAACGTGTTGTCATCGACGGTCCAAACATTAATGCCATGCAGATATGTGAGAGCGGAAGAGGTAACATATATATTAATATGGTCACGCATGTATGTGTATATGATTCCTTGGCCAACCGTTTCGTTCTCGCCATTCCTAATTTTAATATGAACAAAGAATATTATACATATCTCTGTGCGGATAAGGTGGGAAATCTTTGGGGAATAGGTGCAACGCATATATCGGCTTACAAAGCAGGGAATTATTCCATGATTTATAAGAAAGAATTTAAATTCATATCAAGTGCCGTTATGGATAATGATTCTCAGATGTGGATTGTCTCTGATAGAAGACTTCAACTTTTTGATACAAGTACGATGCGATTCGTCAAGTTGCCTGAAGCCATATCGGGCAATTCATTACTGATGTCATCTATGATATATAGCATTCTGAACATGAGTAAAACATCCATCTTGCTGTATACATCCAAGGGCTTTTTCGAATACGATTTCAAACAGCGCGTTATAAAGATACCTTTTGATGTTGATTTCCTCGATAAGATAAATTCGGATATAACTTCGATGTATGTCGATTCGCAGAAAAATTTGTGGATAGGAACATCCGATCAGTCATATTTTGTCAAATACAAATATAAGAATATGTTTAATGACGACATCCATGTCATGTTTGCATTGTTCCATAAATCTGTGACCAGTCTCGCATCTGACCATGATGGTGGTTTTTGGGCTTCTACAGCCCATAATGGTGTCTTTTATTATAGTAGGAATCAAAGGATTATCAAGAATGTAAATATTCCATTCATTAAGTCTCAGGAGCGAGTCGTCAAAATAAATATCGATGCAGAATACAATTTATGGCTGTTAACATCAAGTGGTTTAGCATATAAGTGTACAGGGTACAATGGTAACATTTCATTAAAAAAAGCATATCGTTTATCAATAGCTCCATATAATATTTTCGAAAATGCTGATGGGACTTATTTCGTTGTCGGATATTCTAATGTATTGCTTTATCTCAAACCTGGCGAAGATGAATTTTCAAAGTACACTTTCGATAAAAGTAAGTTTAGCTTTATTACAAGTATTTTCTCATACAAAGGAGGATTATTGGTGAGCGCGTTTGATGAGGACATCAAGGTCATTGACCCTAAAACATTTAAAGTAAAAAAAACATTTCCTTTCAGAAAATATGTGAGACATTCAAAGATAATACCCAACTGTGTTACTCCTGACAGTCGCGGAGACATATGGATAGGGACTATCGGTAACGGTCTATTCCGTCTGCATAACAATATGATAAGTCCAATAGAAGGGATATCATGTGCTGATATTTCGAGTATAGAAGAAGGTTCCGATGGCAATATGTGGATAAGCACCCTTAATGGATTGTGTAAATACGACCGCAGGACGGGTAACATCGTGGAATATTTCGTAGATGACGGCATTGGCGGTAATCAATTCAACGACCGCAGTTCATCTGTGACATCAGAAGGAATGCTAGTATTCGGAGGAACGCATGGCGTAACTTATTTTAATCCTCGTTATTCGTCGAAACACAGAAAGATTGATGTATTATTCGAAAGCCTTAAGATTTACGACGAAGATATCAGACCAGATCAAGATAAGTGTATAAAACAGTCGTTGAATTATAATCCTGACATATATCTTAATTACAAACAACGCAGTTTCTCTATTTCTTTTGCAGCCTTGGACTATGGAGAATTTTCAAATGTCCAGTACTATTACAAGATAGAAGGATACGACAAATACTGGATTAAATCAGGAAGCGACCATGTGGCCATATATTCCAATCTTCCATCTGGCAATTACATTTTCAAGGTGAAAATAACAAGCAATGACGTTAACAATGTGATTGGCAGTAAATCAATAAGAATTCATGTTATACGTGCACCATGGCTGCAATGGTGGGCTATCACGATTTATGTATTATTAGTATCATTGACTGCTGCTTATGTTATAAACATCAGCAAACGAATACGTATCCAGAAAGAAATAGCCAAACGGGAAAAGAGAGAAAAGGAGGCCGAATGGGAAACGAATCAGATGAATATGCGCTTTTTCTCTAATGTTTCTCATGAATTCAGAACACCTCTTACTATGATACTCGGTCCGATATCCTCTTTGTCAAACGACAAAAGAATAACAGGCGATCAAAAGCATCTGCTCTCTATTGTGCAAAGGTCTGTAGACAGAATGCTGAAATTGGTAAACAGGTTACTTCAATTCCAGAAACTTGAGAGCGATGTAATCAGGGTAGAAGTGTCTTATGGCGACATTGTCCGCAGAATAAATGATGTTATTGCCATATTTAAAATTAATGCGGAAGAAAAAGGCATAGAACTTAGTACCGTTGGACTTGAGGATAAATACGATGTATGGTTTGATGGCGACAAGGTGGAAACAATAATTAGCAATTTTCTCTCTAATGCAATGAAATTCACCCCATCTGGAGGAGAAATCATAGTATCATTCGACGTTGAATCCAACCAAATGAAAATTTCCGTTTCCGATACTGGACCTGGTATTCCTGAGGATAAAAAGAAAGATATCTTCAAGCGTTATTATCAAATAGAAAATTCTCAAACGATACTCAACTGGGGGACAGGCATCGGTCTCTATTATTCGCAACGTCTTGCTGAGATACACCACGGAAGGATATCTGTGGATAACAATTCTGACGGAGGGGCTGTTTTCACACTTATTCTTCCTATAAATGGAAATGAATATCTTGATTGCGAGAAAGCTGTATCTGCTCCATTGAAACAATCAATGCATATTGAAGAAAAGGATCTGGAACAAAACGAGGAAGATGCCGAAGGCATCAATGCCGCTACTGTACTGGTTGTTGATGATGATGTAGATATAGCAAACTATATGAAAGATTTTTTGTCTTCTACATATAAAATCGAAGTCAGATTCAATGCCAAAAGTGCGTATATGTCATTAGACGAAATAAACCCAGATATAATTATCAGTGACGTTCTTATGCCTGATGTTGATGGATTCCAGTTTTGCAGAATGATAAAACAAAACATATCGTATAGTCACATTCCTGTTATATTACTTACAGCGAAGACGCTTGTTGACGATCAGATCAGGGGATTACACGACGGTGCTAATGCTTATGTTACCAAGCCTTTCGATCCGCAATATTTGTTGGCTCTTATACAGTCGCTCTTGCGTAATCAGGAAAATTTGCGGCACGCTCTTGAACATTCCACCAAGGCTGAAGGTATCGATACGAATATAATATCCGGCTCTGATTCCTCATTTATGCGTGAATTGTATTCATTGATGGACAAAGGTTTGTCTGACAGTGAACTCAATATAAACCGCATTATTGAAGGGCTGCATATATCTAGGACAAAGTTCTATTATAAGATGAAAGGTCTCACGGGTATGTCACCAAATGAATTTTTTAAGGCTTATAAACTGAATAGGGCTGCTGAACTTATCAACGAGGGTAAACATAACATATCTGAGATTGCCGACATAACCGGATTTAGCACACTGAGTCATTTCTCTGTAAGTTTCAAGAAATATTTTGGCGTACCACCTAGTGATTACAAACAATAATTTGGTTTCCGCTCCGCCTAACATTGAACAAATCCCCGTCGAGCGAGAAATATCTCCTTTAAGGAACTGTCGGCCTTTTTGATTTGTTAGTATAGAACTTCATTGAACAGCTATGAAACTCATTAATTATAACTAGAACGAACACTATCAATTAATTAATTCTACGTAAAGAGATCCTCGACGTATATTATACTTGAATTTTATACTTGCCAGAAAATTGTCTACAACATTTGCAAAAGTGCAAAAGATAAATTATATCCATGCCGGGAAGATCGTAGCAGACCAAGGAGTTAGTGCTTAAAAAATAGAAAAGGACATCACCACTAAATTTCTCATAATACAATAGATTATTAGCCACTCTTTCCCTTCCCCACTATTTTTTTCGTTTTTGCCTCCACACTCCACTGACAAAAAATCAGCTTTGTATTCATCTGATATAGATATATTTGAAAGGTGTGGAGGCAAATCCGGTTGCTTCCACACTGCTTCCACACCGAAAATTCAAATAATATTTGACATTTTTCATTTCTACCACTTTCCAATGATAAACCGTGGTCCACTTTTAAGTTGGAATTTATAAAATTGCGCGTCGTGCGAGAAAAATTGCGCACTGCTGAAAAAAATTATCTTTGAAGAATAAAAAAATTCCCTTCAAGGAAAATCATCTCGCACGACGTGGAAATGGCAGATACCAACTTAACCTTCTGTTATCACGGTGCCTTTTTTGAAATTCACCGCTTTTGAGCTGCAATTCCACCAATCTTGAAGAATATTTAGGCCTAAAAATGCTTCAAAACTAGTGGGATTGTTCTTCATCCCCACCGTTTTCGGACAAAATTTAGGCCTGAATTTTGTATAAATCCATCGATTTGAGTCTCTCAACCAGCCGATTCGCACGACAGGACATACGATTTGTGTGACGTTTGTGCGTGGTTTTGTTACATTTGCGGCCGCTATTTCCGACCATTAACATGTTGGTTGTCAGTGGTTTAATCTTTTCTGAGACGTTGTGATGTTTTTATTTTGATTTTTAAACCGTAGGCAAAAAATTAATATATCTGAATACACTTATATTATTTATTGGGGGTTTCTGTTTCTTCATGCAAAGATAATAAAAATTATTGAGATTTCCAAATTAGTTGGGGCATATTAATTTCCCCGTCGTGCGAGAAAAATTGCGCACTGCGGAAAAAAATTATCTTTGAAGGGAAAATAATTTCCCTTCAAAGATAATGAGATACGTGGCAAAGTTAACTATTATATTGGATTAAAACAATTATTTTATGTATTTCGTCAGTTGTTCTTTGTTCATCAGGTAAATGTCCTCTTGAAGTACTTTGCCTTTCTGATCGATAAGTACGCCGTGGGGGATGGCTGTGAAGTTAAAGATATGCTGAAAAAGCATCCATTCGTCATGGCTGATATAAATATGTTCACCGGGAATTTGATTCTCTCCCATCCATTTCTCGGCATCGGTACGGGTGGAATTATTTCCATCGTATACATAAAGGAACCGGACAGGTTGTTCTTTGAGGTCTTTTGCCATCTCTCGCTGTTGAAGCATTCCCTGGCGACAAGGTCCGCATCCCATATCCCAGAAATCCATGTAAAGCAAATTGCCACGATAGGGCTTGATGATTTTGTCGAGCAGGGCACGATGCTCCGGTGAAAGAGCGTCCTCGTTTTTGGTAGAGCCTTCCGTCTTTCGGATAGTCTCGCGATATAAAGTCATTAACCGATGGCTGATTTCGGGATAAGTAATGGTTGTCAGTATGTCTGCCAGTTGAAAAGTAAGGCTATGTAGATTAATATTCATCGGACTCTTATTGCCGAATTTGTCTACATCGGGATCTTCACGTTTCTGGAGTTCTTGCATAAATCCGGATAGTAGTCTTGACATCCTCACTTGAGACATGAAGCATCTGCCGAATCCATAATGTTTCTGGTTGTAGTCATCACAAGACATCAAATTCTCTACATCAGTCGCCCGCCAGTAATTCTCAAATAGCGGGGTAAATTCCAGTCTGTTGAAGAATACCCAGTCAGAGAAAGTGCTGAGCATCAATGGGCAGTCGAAAAGCAAGTCTGCCACAGACTCCAGTCCGGCATAGAACTTTTGGGCATCAAGAGGGACGAACGTAGAATCTTCCCTATAAATCATTTTCCCCGTGGAATCTCTTTCTGTTATGTATTGTTTTGCGTTGTATCCGCTGTACAATTCTGTTAGCTGTTCCATGATATTGGCTCGTGCGCTGGCGGCAATCACCTCCTTGCCATAGGGCGACAGGGGCGAGTCTTCGAATATCTTGTCCATATAGTCTTTATTGCATACCTGTCGCAGCCTTTCCATCAGTTCTCCACGATAAACCATTACACTATCAGAGCCACCAGCAACAGATGCCTCCATTTTCTTATAGTCGAACTTTACATTCAACTTCTTTTCCAGAGACTCCCATAACAGGCTAATCATGGCACTCTCGCCATTCGAGCGATAGGCCATATATCGAGGTTTCCTGTAAGGCGTTACCTCCATATCGATATAGATGTCAAGCGTGTCACCAGACTCTATATAAATAGGTGCATTGTGGATCAAATGAGCAGTATGGGCATAACTCAGCGGAAAGGAAAACTCGAAAGTGCCGTCTTTTCCGATGTTTGTATAAAGGTTCTTTTCTTGCCTTGTCATGTTTTCATGTAGAATCAGGCTGACGGATGTCATGCCCAACTCCGGAATATAGTGTACCAAATGTCCGCGTATCATGGTCGGTCGTTCTACGAAGTCCATATTCTTATGAAGTCCCATCGTCCAAGGTTTCTTATTTGCAGGAAGATTCTGATAATATTCCGCCGTCATGGTCCGTGGATCAATCTCGCCCTTACGTAATTTCACTTTTTTAGTTTTCTTTGACGAGGTCAAATGGATGCCATATAAATTACTCTCGGCTCTATTTCCTATTTCTAAAAAATTCAGTTTGTTAACGTTGGCACCGACAGGTTCAAAGAAGAGCGTACAGGGAACATTCCCGGATTCGGGCATATAAATTAGTTTCCCTATCTCCACCCCTTCTGCTCTACGGAGCATATATTTCTTGTTTGTGGCAGGATCTATGAGAAAGTCGGTCGAATCCACGCGACACCACCAGTTTGGCAGGTTCTGCATTTCACCTTTTACTACCGTAGCATCCTTGTCAAGTCTGATTTCGTCTATGTGAAACCAAGAAGGGGTATAATCTACTTCGGGATTTTTAATCACTCTCTGAGCCATTGCCGTCCCGATGACCATCATCAGGAACACAAATAACGTTGCGGTTCTTTTCATATTAAATGTTTTTCTTTTGTATTTTGATCGCGCAAAGTTACATAAAACTATCAATATTGGCTGCCAATGATGTTACATATACTTTTCTTGTTATATCATATCAAGAAGCCATCGGTCTTTTTTGCCCCTGAAATATTTATAATATGCCTGTCTGCCTGTCTTCATTCCTAAGTTCCTTATGGATATCGCGGTATTTCCGGCCCTGATTAAACTTCCAAGAAAAGTTTACAGACACCATATTACCAAAGTCTTTGCCATAAAGAGTCGTCTTCTTCTGAATATACTCATTCACGAGTTCGGCATAGTTCATCTTCGGATTATGTTGGAAAGGGTGCTGCCAGTAAAGAGAGAATGCGCAGTTACCTATATGGTAAGTACAGGTAAAATATGTGGCAGCACCCTGTTGATTCCATGTTTCACCTTCCATAAACTTCCAGCCATTGTCAGCATAGGCATAAAAGCTCCATTTGCCTAACGTGGCCTGAATACTGCCGCTATAATTAAAAGAGGTAAGATAATGGGAATAGGTATCCCCTTGATTGATAAAACGGCCAAGGGTGGCACTCAGAGAACAGGATAGTACATCGGGGATAATATCCCAATTGGTGTCATTCCCTACATATAAGAGTTTGATACCCTGCTGTATCTTCTGCGTATAATAGAATTGATTGTCGGCTGTACGGGAATAACTCGCCATATTACATTGTGGGTCTGTTCTGTACTCAGAAAATAATTCCGAAGTGAAGCGCGGCATGGTATAAGAGAGTTTCAGTTGATGTCTCGTCACTTTGTTGGGCGTGATATCTGGATTACCTACTGTCCATTCCATCGAGTTTTGACGGATTTTGGTATCGCTTATCATGGCTATCTGCGATATATGTTGGGATATTTCCAACGAGTAACAGAGATTCAGCGATGGAAGTATCTCATACGTCAGTGTACCTTTGGGACGGAACAACCAAAAGCTGAAATGATGGTCGCCCTGCCGATAATGCTCGGTGCTGACACCAAGGCCTGCCACATAGCCCAACTTGCGCCACTTTCCCTTCATTTCGCCGAACAGATAGAGACTCTGATTATGCAGTTCATTCAGTGAACTGACGTCGCCTGTGTATTCATTGCACGTATATTTCAGTTTGTGCTGAAGACCGAAAGAAAGCGTGAAGGGGCTCAGCCTGTTTTCATATATAGCTTCCGACAGGATAGACCACGTATGACCGTCCACCCAATAAGTATAATCACCGCCTTCATTGTTGTAACTGTACTGATTGGTAGCGATGGATGTGCCCACTACATTGGCTGTGAGTGACTGATGAAGCCCCAATTGGTGATAGAAATAAATGTCCAGTACAGGTGAGAAGTCTTTACTATGTTCACGTTTGGACGACAGAGATTCCTGCGCCCCGTCTATGAGTCGGCTGTCATGATAATCACCAGGAGTGCGAGACAGGTCTGCGGAAAGCGTAGTCTGAAAGATATAAGAGGCGGAATCAGCCAGATTATATTTCAGTTCCAGATTGTGGCTGATGGAATGATTGCGTGAACGAAGGTCATCCCTGAGTATCTGATGATGCGTACCGTCTTGTAACAGATAGTCGGCTTCCTCGGTATATTGATTGCCTTTGAAGTCTGTATAAGAGAGGTTGTAAGTAAGTCCTGTCTCCGATTTACTGTGATTCCATCTGGCATATACCTCATCATTGCCATGACAGGCTGTCACTGCATGGGTGAGATCAGCACCTACGATATAGCCATCCTGTGAATGTGAAGTTCTGATATTGATTACATAAGCGATACCTTCGCCATATTTTACGCCTGGATTGTCGATGAATTCGATGTTCTTTATCGTTTTAGGGTCTAATGACAACAAATCACTTTTGGACACGATAGTCCCATTGAGTCGAATCTGCACGGTTCCCTGACTACCTAACGCCGTGATTGTGTGCATCACCTCATCCACACGGATGGATGGCAATGTCAGTTTGGCCAGAAGACTGTAACCATTGATTGATGCCTGCTGCTGCGCGGCTGACGGGATAATCAGTTTCCCGTCTGCCTTCTGAATGACTCGGGCAGCATTCACTGTCACTTCCTGTAGTTTTACCTCTTTCTCTTTTTGGGCTGACAGAGAGAGGCACTCCATTGTCAACCATAATATTAAAGTTACTTGTTTCATCTTTACACTCGTTTGAATAACGGTGCAAAGGTAAAATCAACAAATAAGAATCACAAAAAAAGAGTCTGACATCTGTCTGACATTTCCTATTCAGAGAAAAACAGAGACTAGGAAAACGGATTCAGTCATTCCGTTGCAGTTGATAATCCTTTCCTCGTACTGAAACGATTTTCAGATTTCCGTTAGCCTCTATGACGGGTTTAAGGCGTTTCACCAGTGTATATAAGGTATCACGGGCATCTGGCTTCTTTGGCCAGAGGGCATCACATATTTCCTGTTTTGTCAACTGATGATTCTGTTTACAGAAAAAGAGACAGAGCAACTGCTGCTGCATCTGTGTAAGTTTCACAGGTTGATGCTTCTGATTGTAGAAGCACTGGTGAGCCTCATCCAACATCAATTCGCCAAAAACGACCATTCCATCGTGATGTTTTTTAAAATACCCCAAAGACAAGATTGCCCACAGTGTGGCAAGGAATGAGAAGGAGATAGGCAGCCGCTGATCTGACAAAGCGAAGACAGAAGCCACAGAACAGTTGGCAAAACTCTGGAACTCCATCGTCTTACTATGCCCCTTCCATCGCATACGGTCACTGCGCAATCCCGTGTTCTTATCATCCATCGCATAATAGACAATGGAACTTTCACGCAAAGCCTCAATTTTCAGATGACTGCGATAGTCCTGTATTGTATCTGGGGTAATCCATCCCTCCTGCTTAGCAGCCAGCGTCTGAGCCAAAGCCTGGTTCATGTCTTGAACGATGCACTGCTCGGTGCTACAATAACTATGCAGACAGGAAACTGCTGCACAGCCCAGAAATATCAGAAATAATACTAATGAATGATATGGTTTCATACAATTACAATTTTCAGGGGATTGTCAAAACATCAGAGACAGCCTATTGAATATAAAGGCACATTGGTCATCCATTCTTCCTGATGATATGGTCTTAAGGATACTCTGTAGGTAAGTCCCTGCATGACAATATACTTTGTTTCTATTTTTCTGCAAAAATATCAATAAATGTAGAATTACACACTTTTATCACGATAAAAATGTAAAAAATCACACTTTTATCAGCAATCTATGCGTTTGCAGTGAGAAGAAACGGTATAAACCTAGTCTATATTAGTACCACACCTTCCTGTTTCATTCCGTCCATCATGATTTTCAGGGGCTTATCAAAACGTACGTGGCGCACATATTTGGTCTCTTCTATCGCCGGCATGGCATCAAGCAGTGATTTCTGGAATACGCCATCTCCTGTATAGGTATTGACCGTGAAGTAGCCTACTCCGAAACTGGTGAGATTCTGGAAGAAATGGGTGCCTTGGCTCGGGTCCACATGATAATTCTCCAACCCTACCTCGACAATGACACGGGCGGCACTGATATGGGGCCACTTGACAGGTATGCCCAACCAGTAGTCACTGGACCCCCAACGACCGGGACCTACCAGCACGTAGTTTTTGCCATCGGCAAGAAACTTGCGGTTGATACGTTCTATATCATCGGCGATATAGGGATTGTTCGTTGCAGTGAAATTCTCGTCGGTCTTGACATATACCACATCCACGACATCTTCGCTGATACCATGACCTAATGAATTGTGCGAACGGAGCAGGCACGACTCATCCGGTATGGATGCGAGGTCTTCGTCAAGCACCTGTTTGCTGTCTACGATAGGACGTATCTGAAGCAGATAGAAATCTCCCGTCCTGTCAGCATTGATATTACAGGCGAACTCTATCTCTACGGGACGGCGCATACTCGACGAACCGTAATTCATCGACATCTGTAAGATTTCGGGCAAGGGGAAGACGTCTTGTTGCAATACGCCACAGAATGATATGATCTTACGACCACCATCGTAGAGTCCGTCGCGGATAATCTGGTCGCGGGGATCGAAAGTGCTGGCTATATAGTTGAGAGAACCGTCGGCATCGGCTTCTTTGACCCGGCATTTAGCGATGTTAAAACCATCGTCGACCTTGAAATCGTCACCGATATTTTTCATGTCGAGGGCATAAAACTGGGTTTGTGTCTCTCTGAGGGCTGTCTCCATCTCACTGGTCTGCAGTACCTGGGTTGGATGATACGGACTGACGCGAAGGGTCTGTCCGCCGTCTACGATATACTTGCCGAGGCCAAGGGCCAGACTGGCGATCCCCTCTTCGGCCGTTTCGTCGCCTATGGGGTAATAATTGATGGAACGGAGCACACCACTCATATTGGGATAGTAACGGTCGCCATATTGCTTGCCCACCACCTCTTGCAGGATGACAGCCATTTTCTCTTGATCTATCACATTACTCGTAGCTGTCATATATGCTTTCGAGTCTCGGTAATAGACTGATGCATATACACTCTTGATGGCACTGGAAAGCATACGGAGCATCTCGTACTTGTCTTCGAGATACGGTATCATATAGGTGGAATAGATTCCGGCGAAAGGCTGATAGTGGGAATCTTCGAGCAGACTGCTGGAACGGATGGCTATAGGACTCTTCGTGGCTTCGAAAAAGGTGAAGAAGTCGGCTATGAAGCGGTCGGGCAACTGGGCGCGGAGGAAGTGCTGGAGAATCTCGTCATCGCCGGCATCGCTGAGAGCGATCTGATAAAGATTGTTGTTGTCCATAAACTCATCAAAGATGTCGGTACAGAGTACGACGGTCTTCGGTATGGATACGGTGGCATTCTCAAACTTGTTGAAATCGGGATGACGCTTGATGATATTGTCGAGGAAGGCTAGTCCTCTACCCTTTCCTCCCAATGAACCGTCGCCGATACGGGCGAAATGGGAATAACTGTCGAACTGGTCGCGGCGGAATACTGCCACCACTCCGAGATTCTTCATGTGACGGTATTGTACGATGGCATCGAAGATAATCTGACGGTGGGCATTCACATCCTGCAACTTATGCCACGTGACATTCTTCAGGAATGCCGACACGGGGAAGATGGCACGGGCGCAAAGCCAACGGCTCATGTGATTGCGGGACACGTGGTAGAGCATCGAATCGTTGGGAATATTGAATATATTGTCTTGCAGCTCTTTCAGATTATGTACGCGCATGATCTCTTCGTGGGTATTGGGGTCGCGGAATATGAAGTCGCCGAACCCCATGTGCTCGGAAAGAAGGTTGCGGAGGTCTATGTTCATCTTCTTCGAATTCTTATCGATAAACTTATAACCTTTTTCTTCCGCTTTTGCTCTGTTTCCTGTTTCGGAACTCTGCATAATCAACGGGATATACTCATCCCTGCTGCGAATTTCATCCAGGAGTTTAAAACCTGCATCAGGATTTTTCTCTCCGTTGACCGGGAACCGGCAATCGGAGATTACGCCGAGCGTGTTGTCTTTGTATTTATTAAAGAGACGGAGAGCCTCTTCGTAATTACGGGCAAGGACGACCTTTGGACGGCCACGCATACGGAGGGCGGCTATGTGCGGATTCAGGGCCTCGGTAGCGAAACGCTGACTCTGGGCTAATATGTAATTGTACAGATTGGGCAGTATCGATGAATAGAAACGGATATTATCTTCCACCAGCAATATCATCTGTACACCGGCTTCGCGGATGTCGTGCTCGATGTTCATTTTGTCCTCTATCAACTTGATGATAGACAGGATAAGATTGGTGTTACCCAACCAGCAGAACACGTATTCGAATATTGACAGGTCTTCATTCTCCATCCGTCGGGTAATACCATGCGAGAAAGGGGTGAGTACGACACAAGGAATGTGTGCGAAACTGGCCTTGATAGCCCGAGCCACGGTAAACGCATCGTTATCGGCGTTACCCGGCATACAGATCACAAGGTCGATGCTGGTGGAATTGAGCACACGCGAGGCTTCATCGATGGTACTTACCTGTGTGAAAGTAGGCGGATAACGCAAACCAAGTTCGGTATATTCATTGAAAATCTTTTCGTCTACTCGACCGTCGTCTTCAAGCATGAATGCATCATAAGGATTTGCTACAATCAGAACATTGAAGATACGCCGGGTCATCAGATTGACAAACGATACATCTTTCAGGTAAAAGCTGTTCCACTCCTGGGGTATTATATTTTTCATCTATTATCAGTTGCTTAAATTGCAAAGTTAATGTAAAATTCTGATTAATAGAAGTAAAAAATAGGATTTATGACGGTATCAGTTTGATTTCTCGATTTTTTTTACTTATTTTGCATCGGTAAAATCTAAGAAGTCAACAAATTACAAACAATATATATCAAGATGAAGAAAAATTTAAAGAGGTCTACACTTTGTGTACAGGCTGGATGGGAACCTAAGAATGGCGAATCAAGAGTGCTGCCCATCGTACAGAGTACAACATTCAAATATGACAACAGCGAAGAAATGGCTATGCTGTTCGACCTCAAAAAGGAAGGCTATTTTTATACGAGATTACAAAACCCTACAAATGATGCTGTGGCAAAGAAGATTGCTGCGCTGGAAGGTGGCGTGGGAGCTATGCTTACATCGTCGGGACAGGCTGCCAACTTCTATGCGGTATTCAATATTTGCGAGGCGGGCGACCATATCGTTACTTCAAATGAGATTTACGGAGGTACTTTCAATCTTTTCGGTGTCACACTGAAAAAACTGGGTATCGAATGTACATTCGTCAATCCTGAAAGCAGCGAAGAGGAAATACAGAAGGCTTTCCGACCGAATACGAAAGTGCTGTTCGGCGAGACGATTTCAAACCCTGGATGTAATGTCCTGGATATAGAGAAATTCGCACGCATCGCTCACAAGAATGGTGTGCCTCTGATTGTAGACAATACTTTCGCTACGCCTATCAACTGTCGTCCTTTCGAATGGGGAGCTGATATCGTGACCCACTCTACTACAAAGTATATGGACGGTCATGCTACGTCGGTAGGTGGTGTGGTTGTAGACAGCGGCAACTTCGACTGGGATGCTCATGCTGAAAAGTTCCCAGGACTTTGTACCCCGGACGAATCTTATCACGGACTGACTTATACGAAGGCATTCGGCAAAATGGGATATATGACCAAACTGGTGGCTCAATTGATGCGCGACCTTGGCTCTATACCTAGCCCTCATAATGCTTTCTTACTGAATCTGGGACTCGAGACGCTGCATCTGCGTGTTCCACAGCATTGCAAGAATGCTCAGAAGGTTGCTGAGTTCCTGCATGACGACCCTCGCGTGGCTTGGGTTCATTACTGTGGACTGAAAGACGACAAGTGCTATCAACTGGGACAGAAGTATCTACCCGGCGGCTCTTGCGGCGTGATGGCTTTCGGCCTGAAAGGTGACCGCAACACGGCTATCAAATTCATGGATTCGCTGGAGATGATTGCTATCGTCACTCACGTCGCCGATGCACGTACATGCGTACTGCATCCTGCAAGTCATACACATCGCCAGTTGACAGAAGAACAACTGAAAGCTGCCGGCATCGCACCAGACCTGATCCGCCTGTCGGTCGGTATAGAAGATGTAGATGACATATTGGACGATATCAAGCAGGCTTTAGACAAAATTTAAGTTGATTTTTGACAAATAGTAAGTAAATATATAAAATATCTTCGATTTTTCTTGGTACTTTCAAGTAAAAAGTCTACTTTTGTATTAGTCTAAGTGACAATATGATAGTTTAACATAAAAACATATTACTATGGAAGTTGAGAAAATAATGCAGGCCTTGGAGCAAAAACACCCAGGCGAAGCAGAATATCTGCAGGCAGTAAAAGAAGTACTCATTTCAATCAAGGATGTATATAACCAGCATCCTGAATTTGAAAAAGCCAAGATTATCGAACGTATTGTAGAACCGGAGAGAGTGCTGACCTTCCGTGTGCCTTGGGTAGACGATAAAGGTGAAGTACATGTGAACATCGGGTATCGGGTGCAGTTTAACAGTGCCCTCGGTCCTTACAAAGGTGGATTGCGCTTCCATCCTTCCGTAAATCTCTCGATTCTGAAGTTCTTGGGATTTGAACAGACATTCAAGAATTCTCTTACCACACTGCCCATGGGTGGCGGTAAAGGTGGGTCGGATTTCTCGCTGAAGGGAAAGAGCGACAACGAGGTAATGAGATTCTGCCAGGCTTTTATGACAGAACTGTTCAAGGTTATAGGTCCTGATACTGATGTACCGGCTGGTGATATCGGTGTAGGTGCAAGGGAGGTGGGATATCTCTTTGGCATGTACAAGAAACTGACGCATCAATGGAATGGTGTGATCACAGGAAAAGGACTGGAATGGGGCGGTTCGAGAATAAGACCGGAGGCTACTGGATTCGGTGCCTTGTATTTCGTCAACCAGATGCTACAGACTCACAACATTGACATCAAAGGAAAGACGGTGGCTGTAAGCGGTTTCGGAAATGTGGCATGGGGTGCTGTAACGAAAGCTACCCAACTAGGCGCGAAGGTGATTACGATATCAGGTCCGGATGGTTATATCTATGACCCTGACGGCATTAGCGGAGAGAAAATCGACTATATGCTGGAACTGCGTGCCAGTGGTAATGATGTATGTGCTCCTTATGCGGATGAATTCAAGGGAGCTAAATTTATACCGAACAAACGTCCATGGGAGGTGAAATGTGATATTGCACTTCCATGCGCTACTCAGAATGAACTGAACGGTGATGATGCCGACATACTGCTGGCTAATCATCCTCTGTGTGTAGCAGAGGTCTCTAATATGGGATGTACAGCAGAGGCCGTAGATAAGTTTATCCATGCAGAGCAGTTGTTTGCCCCGGGCAAGGCTGTCAATGCCGGTGGAGTAGCCACTTCTGGACTGGAAATGACACAAAATTCAATCAGATTGAGTTGGAGTGCCGATGAAGTGGACGAAAAGCTGCACCATATTATGCATAGCATACACGAGCAATGTGTAAAATACGGCAGACAGCCGGATGGTTACATTGATTATGTGAAGGGTGCGAACATAGCTGGATTTATGAAAGTAGCCAACGCCATGATGGCGCAGGGCATAGTATAAACTAATAATTTAATATGTGATACATCGATTTTTAATTTTTATTGTGACACTGTTTATGAGCCTTACCTCTTCGCTAGCGCAGCAAAGGGGCAAGGCTACTTTTTATTCTAGCAGGTTGCACGGGACGCGGATGAGCGACGGTTCCAGATATCATAAGGACAGTATGATATGTGCTCACAAGAAATATCCGCTGGGAACTCTTCTTAAGGTGACAAATCCGAAAAACGGGAAGAGTGTTGTCGTCAGAGTTGCTGACAGGGGGCCTTACGGCAGGGGACTCATTATCGATCTTTCTTACAGTGCCGCAAAAGAAATAGGCATTGTATCATCCGGAATAGCGATGGTAGAGGTTGAAGAATACCGTAATATCAGCGTTCCCTTCAAGCCGAACGATGACATAGAAATACCGGAGCTTGATCTTGAGACCACGCATTCGGCAAACAGTTTCCAATCTGAATGGAAAGAGAAATAGGACTATTGTCTTGAGGTAGTGATATTAAACTCTTTTACCTGAGATACTATTTTGTTATTTCCTTGCGCAACAGCTATTCTGAAGGTGGCTGTACCATCCTTAAGTCTGTTATCAGCCTTGACCATTGCCGTATATCTTATTCCTTTACCTGCCGCAATGCTTTCCACATGTATACCTGGAGACACGTAAATATGTCTGTTGCCTGATGTCTCAGTCACCAATGGTTGGACGTCATAAAGTATTTCGGCGGAATTGTTTCTAACCTCAAATATAATCTTGCATTCTTCTCCTGCACTTAATAAACCATCCCTATTGTTATCAACAAACCGGGCATTTCTGATTTCTACCGTAGGATTTATCTTGAAACCTAGATTGTTATTTCCTTCTGTTGCTATTTCTGAAGGCGAAACATTTTGTGGTCTTGACGCACTATACTGTCCGTTATAGGCATCATCGTTATATTCGTATATTCTGTCGTCGCCGCTGTTGGTAGGGTCAAAACCGCTATTGTTGCTGTTGCTCTGTTGATTGTTGTACTGCTGATTATCGTACTGTCGGCTACTATTACGTTGCTGATAAGACTGCTGGTCCTGTTGGCGGTCTTGTTGATATTGCTGGTATTGGTCAGCCTGAGCTTTGTCAGCCGCAGAACCGATAGCGGCACCCACTGCTGCTCCACCGGCCATACCTATAATCGTACCGATGTCACTGCCACGGGGACCGTCATTAATTCCACCTATGGCGGAACCTAATATTGAACCAAGCATCGATCCTGTGTAAGCACCTGATGCCGTATATGAACCGCAACCACTGAAAACGATTGATATTCCTAATAAAATAAATAATGTTTTTTTCATATTGTCTAGTTTTTTATCGCTGCAAATATAAAGGATATAATCGAAAGACGATACAAAATAGTCATATTTTTGTATTTATTTAAACCAGTGAAATATTATAAAACAAAAAGACGTCTCCAATAAATGGAGACGTCTCTATGAACTGATATTGTAATCTACAATTATTCTGCTTTAGGAGCTTCTTCAGCTTTAGCTTCTTCAGCCTTAGGTGCTTCTTCAACCTTTTCAGCTGGTGCCTCTGCCTTAGGTGCTTCTTCTTTAGGAGCCTCTGCAACTGGTGCTTCAGCCTGAGCTTTCTTACCGGCACGACGTGTCTTCTTTGCAGCAGGTTTGCTTGTCTTGGCCATCTTCTCATCAAAGTCTACCAACTCGATGAAGCAAATAGAAGCAGCATCACCCTGACGTGTTCCTAATTTAATAATACGAGTGTATCCACCTGGACGATCAGCCACCTTAGCAGAAACCTCTTTAAAGAGTTCTGTAACAGCAAACTTATCTTGCAGGTTACTGAATACTACACGACGAGAATTCGTAGTGTCTTCTTTAGAACGTGTTATCAGAGGTTCTACATATTTTTTCAAAGCCTTAGCTTTGGCCAAAGTCGTAGTGATTCTTTTGTGCATGATCAGAGATACTGCCATGTTTGCGAGCATTGCATTACGGTGAGATGCAGTACGACCTAGGTGGTTAAATTTCTTATTGTGTCTCATTTGTTTTTAATCTTTATCTAATTTATATTTAGAAATGTCGGTTCCAAATGATAGATTCAGACTCTCGAGCAAATCATCAAGCTCAGTGAGCGATTTCTTACCAAAGTTGCGGAACTTCAAGAGGTCGGTCTTGTTGTACTGAACCAAGTCGCCTAATGTTTCTACATCTGCTGCTTTCAAGCAATTGAGAGCACGTACAGACAGATTCATGTCAACAAGCTTAGTCTTCAACAACTGACGCATGTGAAGAACTTCTTCATCAAATTCCTGATTACCTTCTGTCTCACCAGTCTCGAGAGTTATCTTCTCATCAGAGAATAGCATGAAGTGGTAAATCAAAATCTTTGCAGCCTCTTTCAGCGCATCTTTTGGATTAATGGAACCATCCGTCGTTACTTCAATAACTAGTTTATCATAGTCAGTCTTTTGTTCAACACGGAACGGTTCAACTGAATATTTCACATTACGGATCGGTGTGTAAATAGAATCGATTGGAATTACGTTAGCATCGGTGCAGAACTCACGATTTTCCTCTGAAGGAACATATCCGCGACCTTTGTTAATTGTAAGATCAATCTGCATTGAAGCTTTGACATCTAAATGACAAATCACCATTTCAGGGTTTAACACTTCAAATCCAGTCAGATACTTACCTATATCACCTGCCTTGAATTCCGTAGAATTCTCAACGGTGATACTGACTTTTTCATTCTCGAATTCTTCTACTACTTGCTTGAATCTTACTTGTTTGAGATTCAAGATAATGTTGGTTACATCTTCCTTTACACCAGGTACTGAAGAGAATTCATGCTCTACTCCCGAAATTCGGATAGTATTAATAGCATAACCCTCTAGCGATGAAAGGAGAATACGGCGCAAAGCGTTACCGATGGTAACACCAAAGCCAGGCTCTAAAGGACGAAACTCGAACTTGCCGAACTTGTCATCAGCCTCCAGCATTACTACTTTATCAGGTTTTTGAAATGCTAATATCGCCATTAATTTAATGATTTATTTAGAGTACAACTCAACGATTAATTGTTCCTTTATATTCTCAGGGATGTCAGCGCGCTCTGGCTTGTGCAAGAACTTACCACTCTTAGTGTTTTCGTCCCATTCCATCCAAGGGTACTTGCTGTGATTAAATCCGGCTAAAGCTGATTCAATTACTTCTAATGATTTAGCTTTCTCACGAACTCCTATAATCTGACCTGGTTTAACAGAATAAGAAGGTATTGATACTACTTTCCCATCAACAACGATGTGCTTGTGACCTACCAACTGACGAGCAGCTGCACGTGTAGGAGCAATACCCATACGGAATACAACATTGTCAAGACGGCACTCAAGATTCTGAAGTAAAACTTCACCTGTAATACCATCAGCCTTTGCTGCTTTCGCAAACATGTTACGGAACTGACGCTCAAGAACGCCATAAGTGTATTTAGCCTTCTGCTTCTCTGCCAACATGACACCGTACTCTGATAATTTTCTGCGACGGTTGTTGCCATGCTGTCCAGGAGGGAAGTTCCTTCTGGACAAAACTTTGTCTGCGCCGAATATTGGTTCACCAAAACGACGCGCAATTTTTGATTTCGGTCCTATATATCTTGCCATAATTAAATTATATGCTTAAAATTATTACTATATTAAACTCTTCTTCTCTTTGGAGGACGACATCCATTATGTGGTAACGGAGTTACATCGATAATCTCTGTAACCTCTATTCCTGCACCGTGGATAGCACGGATAGCAGACTCACGACCATTACCTGGACCCTTAACGTATGCCTTTACTTTACGAAGACCGAGATCAAAAGCAATCTTTGCACAGTCCTCTGCTGCCATCTGAGCTGCATAAGGAGTGTTCTTCTTTGAACCACGGAATCCCATTTTACCTGCAGAAGACCAAGAGATGATCTGGCCCTCACTATTTGCTAAAGATACGATAATATTATTGAATGAACTATGAACATGTAACTGTCCGATAGCGTCAACCTTAACGTTTCTTTTCTTTGTTGCTGTTTTCTTTGCCATAACTAATGATTATTTAGTAGCCTTTTTCTTATTAGCAACAGTCTTCTTCTTACCCTTACGTGTACGAGCATTATTCTTTGTGCTCTGTCCGCGAACTGGAAGACCATTACGATGACGAACTCCACGATAACAACCAATATCCATCAGTCGCTTAATGTTCAACTGGATCTCTGAACGGAGATCACCTTCAACTTTGAATTCAGCGCCGATAATTTCACGGATTTTAGCTGCCTGGTCATCAGTCCAATCGCTGACTTTCAGGTCACGGCTTACGCCTGCCTTATCCAATATCTTTGCTGAACTACTTCGACCTATACCATAAATATAAGTCAATGCGATTTCGCCACGCTTGTTCTGGGGCAAATCTACTCCAACAATTCTTATTGCCATATTAAATTAATAAATTAAAATGTTTTTAAAACTCTACTCTTAACCCTGACGCATTTTATACTTAGGGTTCTTTTTGTTGATTACGAATAAACGACCCTTACGACGAACGATTTTGCATTCTGGGGTACGCTTCTTCAATGATGCTCTTGTCTTCATATATCTCTTATTTTATTTGTATCTAAATACTATTCTACCTTTAGATAAATCATAAGGACTCATTTCAACCTTAACCTTATCGCCTGGTAATATTTTGATATAGTGCATCCTCATCTTTCCTGAGATATGCGCTGTTATCTCATGCCCGTTTTCCAGTTCTACACGGAACATCGCATTTGACAATGCTTCAACGATTGTCCCGTCTTGCTCAATAGCGGATTGTTTTGCCATAATTAATATTTAATTCCTTCTATACGTTCAACTTCTTCAAATGAAGATAAAATATACGCTTTGTCTTTTCTTATTGCTATCGTATGCTCAAAATGAGCTGCAGGCTTACCGTCTCTTGTTCTTATAGTCCAACGATCCGGCATCATATATATGGATTTATCACCCATTGTCACCATCGGCTCTATTGCTATACACATACCGGCTTTCAATAACACTCCATTTCCTTTTCTACCATAATTTGGTACTTGAGGATCTTCATGCATCTCCTTGCCTATACCATGTCCTACCAATTCTCTTACGATTCCATATCCTTGGTCTTCGCAGTGTCCTTGGATAGCACTTCCTATGTCGCCAATATGCTTACCTGCCACAGCATTCTCTATACCGATATATAATGACTCTTTTGTAGTCTTCAGCAACTTCTTTTTGTCTTCTGAAACTTCTCCTACACAGAATGTATAACAAGAATCTCCATTAAAACCATCAAGTAGCGTGCCACAGTCTACTGATATGATATCACCTTCTTCAAGTATAGTCTTTTCATCCGGAATTCCATGTACAACTACATCGTTTACAGATGTACAAATACTTGCTGGGAACGGAGCACCGTATGGATTGGGAACTCCTTTGAATGTAGGGACTGCTCTATTATCTCTAATAAATTCATCCGCTATTTTATTCAGCCCTGCTGTTGAAACTCCTGGCTTTATATGCTTTGCCAACTCGCCAAGTGTCTTACCGACGAGTTGGTTAGCTTTATACATCAACTCAATTTCATCTTCTGTTTTCAGAAATATCTGCATTACTAAGAAAATTAATAAGCAGAAACACCTCCTGATTTTCCACGTACATGACCTGAATTTAACAGGCCATCGTAATGGCGCATCAACAAATGACTTTCAATCTGCTGGAGAGTGTCTATAACAACACCGACCAGAATCAGTAATGAAGTTCCTCCAAAGAATTGTGAGAATGCGTCTTGAACATTAAGAAGACCGGCGAATGCAGGCATTATCGCTATGAAAGCGATAAACAGAGAACCAGGGAATGTTATACGAGACATCACTGTATCAATATATTCCGCAGTATCCTTACCCGGTTTTACACCTGGTATGAAACCATTATTACGCTTCATGTCTTCCGCCATCTGCTGTGGATTCAAAGTTATAGCTGTATAGAAATATGTAAATGCAATTATCAAGACTGCAAATATAATATTATACATAAAACTTCTATGATCCATCATCGAACGCATAAACCAACTCGTATTATTACCAGTTGAATATCTCACACATGCAAGAGGTATAAACATCAATGCCTGGGCAAAAATGATAGGCATCACATTAGCAGCAAACAACTTCAGTGGAATATACTGACGTGCACCACCATATTGCTTGTTTCCTACAAGACGCTTTGCATATTGTACAGGGACCTTACGAGTACCTTGAACTAACAATATAGATGCGCATACAACTACGTAAAGAATTATAATCTCAACAATAAACATTACCAATCCACCACCTGTTATAGCTGTGAATCTAGAACTGATTTCTTGTACAAATGCCTGAGGCAAACGAGCTATAATTCCAAGCATAATGATCAATGATATACCGTTACCGACACCTTTATCTGTTATGCGCTCACCTAACCAAAGAATGAACATACTTCCTGCAGCAAGAATAATTGTTGCTGGTATCATAAATACCGACCAAGAAATACCAGAAGCCAAGGCACTAGCAGCCTGCATCTTCAAATTAATCAAATACGACGGTGCCTGGAATAGCAAGATTGCTATTGTAAGAACACGTGTGTACCAATTGATTTTCTTGTGTCCACTTTCTCCTTCACGCTGCATCTTTTGGAAATAAGGTACAGCAACTGCAAGAAGTTGCATTACGATAGAAGCTGAGATGTAAGGCATAATTCCCAATGCAAATATTGATGCGTTAGAAAATGCACCACCGGAGAACATATCCAAAAGTGACATTAAACCGCCAGCAGTCTGGGATTGTAATTTATCCAACATGCTTGGATTGATACCTGGCAATACCACGTATGATCCAAAACGATAAATGGCAGTAAAGAGAAGAGTGATCAATAAACGTTGACGTAAATCTTCAATCTTCCAACAGTTCTTCAGTGTCTCAATAAACTTCTTCATAATATTCTTAGATTATTGTTGCGTTTCCTCCTACAGCCTTGATTGCCTCTTCTGCTGTCTTTGAGAATGCATTTGCTTCTACTTCTATTTTTGCTTTAAGTTCTCCCTGTCCTAAAATCTTAATCAAATCACTATTTTTAGCCATTCCTGCCTCAATGAGAACAGTCTTGTTTATCTTTGTAAGACTCTTAGATTCAGCAAGAGATTGTAGAGTTGAAAGGTTAACAGCCAGGTATTCTCTATGGTTAATGTTTTTGAAACCTGCCTTTGGTACACGACGCTGCAATGGCATCTGACCACCTTCAAATCCAATTTTTCTCTTATAACCTGATCTTGCTTTCGCACCCTTGTGGCCACGTGTTGAAGTGCCACCCAGACCAGAACCAGCACCACGACCAATTCTACGACGAGTACGCGTAGAACCTTCTGCTGGTTTTAAATTATTTAATTTCATAATCGAATCTTTTTAAACGTTTGGATTAATTAATCAATAACGGTTACCAAATGGTGAACCTTTTTTATCATACCACGCATTGTTGGATTATCTTCTACCTCAACAATCTGAGATATCTTATGCAATCCAAGTGCTATAAGCGTACGTTTCTGATCTACAGGAGCATTAACGCGGCTCTTTGTCTGTTTGATTTTAATTGTTGCCATCTTTATTCTCCTTATCCTCTAAATACTTTATCCATACTGATACCACGTGTACCCGCAATTGTGAAAGCATCTCTCATCTGACTTAATGCCAAAATTGTAGCTTTTACAAGATTGTGAGGGTTGGAAGAACCTTTAGATTTTGCTAAAACATCTTTAACTCCAACACTCTCAAGAACGGCACGCATAGCACCTCCTGCAACTACTCCGGTACCGGCAGCAGCTGGCTTAAGAAGAACTTGTGAACCGCCGAAATGAGCTTCCATTTCATGAGGAACAGTTCCTTTAAGTACAGGAATTTTAAAAAGATTCTTTTTGGCTGCCTCTACACCCTTAGCAATTGCTGCTGTTACTTCACCAGCTTTACCAAGACCATATCCGATAACGCCATTTCCATCACCAACAACTACGATAGCTGCAAATGTGAAGGTACGACCACCCTTTGTAACTTTTGTTACACGGTTTATAGCAACCAGTCTGTCTTTTAATTCAACGTCACTATTTACTTTAACTTTGTCCATTGCCATAATCGTTTAAAAATTAAGTCCACCTTTACGCGCTGAATCAGCAAGTTGTTTAACTCTACCATGATAAAGGTAACCATTACGATCGAATACAACTGTAGTGATTCCAGCTTCGATAGCTTTCTTTGCTACAATTTCTCCGACCTTTTCAGCCTGCTGTATCTTTGGCATTGATTCCAAGCCTAAAGATGAGGCAGATGCTAATGTCTTACCATCGAGGTCATTTATTATTTGAACATAAATTTGTTTGTTACTGCGGAACACAGTCATACGAGGACGCTCTACAGTACCATTTACGCTCTTACGAATTCTATATTTAATCTTTATTCGTCTTTCTACTTTCTTTGTTGTCATAATCGTAAATTATTAAAGTTATTTAGCTGCAGCTGTCTTACCAGACTTTCTGCGGATAACTTCGCCTTGGAACAATATACCTTTTCCTTTATAAGGCTCAGGCATACGGAAAGAACGAATTTTTGCACAAATAAGACCTAACAACTGCTTATCGCAACACTCAAGCATAAGAACTGGGTTCTGATTTCTCTCAGATTTGGTTTCCACCTTAACTTCTTTTGGTAATTCAATAAAGATAGGGTGTGTATATCCAAGAGCAAATTCTATAATATTGCCTTGGTTTGATACACGATAACCGACTCCGACCAATTCCAATGTTTTCTTATAACCTTCGCTTACACCAACAACCATATTGTTGATAAGTGAACGGTAAAGACCATGAAATGCTTGTTTCTGCTTCTGATCAACTGAACTCTTTTCATCAATATCAAGTTCTACATGACCATCTGCAATCTTAACTATAATAGACGAATCAACATACTGTGAAAGTTCACCTTTTGGACCTTTTACAGATACCACACCGTCTTTCTGTGTAATAGTAACTCCTGCTGGAATACTAATTGGTAATTTTCCTATTCTAGACATTTTAAATCCTCCAATTAATATACGTAACAAAGAACTTCACCACCTATCTTAAGATCGGCAGCTTCTTTGTTTGTCATTACACCTTTAGATGTAGATATAATCGCTATACCTAATCCATTAATTACTCTCGGCATGTCTTTGTAACCAGTGTACTTACGTAAACCTGGTGTAGACACTCTTTTCAAACACTGGATAGCGTTTGCTTTTGTAGCAGGGTTATACTTCAATGCTACCTTGATAGTTCCCTGTGGGCCATCTTCAATGAACTTATAGTTCAGGATGTAACCCTTCTCGAAGAGGATTTTTGTAATCTCTTTCTTCAAGTTAGAAGCTGGTACTTCTACAACACGGTGATGTGCCATGATTGCATTTCTCAACCTCGTCAGATAATCTGCTATTGGATCTGTCATAAATATAAATGTTTAATTAATCGGGACGACCCCGACAATATTAAAAAAATGATTCTTCAAAATTACCAGCTTGCCTTTTTAACTCCTGGGATAAGACCATTAGATGCCATCTCACGGAACTGAATACGTGAAAGACCGAACTGACGGATATATCCTTTTGGGCGACCTGTTATCTTGCAACGATTGTGCAGACGAATTGGGTTTGCATTACGAGGAATACTCTGAAGTTTACGAGCAGCCTCATATGCTTCAGCTGGATCCTCTGTTGTTGCGATAGTCTTTTTCAATGCTGCGCGTTTTTCTGCGTAACGTGCAACTAACTTTGCACGTTTAACCTCGCGAGCTTTCATTGATTCTTTAGCCATATCTCTTAATCGTTTTTAGCATTTTTGAATGGAAGACCGAATCCCTTTAGAAGAGCATAACCTTCTTCATCAGTATTAGCTGAAGTTACGAAAGTGATGTTCATACCCTGAATGCGATCAACTGTATCGATATTGATTTCTGGGAATATAATCTGTTCTTCTATTCCTAATGTATAGTTTCCTCTACCATCAAACTTACTCTCAATACCTTTAAAGTCACGAATACGTGGAAGTGCTACACGCACTAATTTCTCCAAGAATTCATACATACGCTCACGACGCAATGTTACCATAACACCGATTGGCATCTTCTTACGAAGTTTAAAGTTAGCAATATCCTTCTTAGAATATGTGGCTACTGCTTTTTGACCAGTAATTGTTGTGATTTCGTTAATAGCAACATCAACAATCTTCTTATCTTGAGTTGCATCACCCAATCCTTGATTGATAACAATCTTTTTCAGAACAGGAATCTGCATAGTTGAAGAATAGTTGAACTGTTTCTGAAGTGCTGGAGCAATGCTCTCAGCATAGATATTCTTTAATTCCGCTGTATTCATTACTTTATCTCCTCCCCTGATTTTTTAGCAATACGAATTTTGGAGCCATCTTCGTTTTTCTTAATAGAAATACGAGTAGCCTTTCCGCTCTTAGGATCAACCAAATTCAAATTGGAGATATGTATCGGAGCTTCTTGTTTAATGATTCCACCCTGAGGGTTCTTTGCGCTAGGCTTTGTACTTTTAGAAACGATGTTAACACCTTCTACGATAGCTCTGTTATCGTCTACTAAAACTTTAAGCACCTTTCCTGTTTTGCCCTTGTCATTTCCTGCAAGAACAATTACGGTATCGTTTTTCTTTATATGTAACTTACTCATTACTTTATTGCTTTAAATGTTAAAGTACCTCAGGTGCTAATGAAACGACCTTCATATTGACTGCACGTAACTCACGGGCAACGGGGCCGAATATACGACTTCCGCGGAGCTCACCGGCATTGTTCAACAAAATGCAAGCATTGTCATCGAAGCGGATGTACGAACCATCAGCACGACGAATTTCCTTCTTTGTACGAACAATCAAAGCCTTTGATACTGCACCTTTTTTCAATTCACTTGATGGAATGACATTTTTGACTGCTACGACAATGATGTCACCCACGCTAGCGTAACGACGACGTGTTCCTCCAAGAACGCGAATGCACAATGCCTCGCGAGCGCCGCTATTATCACATACTGTAAGTCTTGATTCTGCTTGTATCATAATTACTTAGCTTTTTCAATTATTTGAACTAATCTCCATCTCTTTGTTTTACTCAAAGGACGGGTTTCCATAATGAGCACTGTATCACCTACATTTGCTTCATTTTTCTCATCATGAACATGGTACTTTTTTGTCTTCTGGACAAACTTTCCATATATAGGGTGCATTTCCTTGAATTTTGTAGCAATAACAATGGTCTTATCCATTTTGTCGCTAACAACAACACCCGTTCTAGTTTTTCTTAAATTTCTTGTTTCCATCTGAACTGTTGTTATTTATTAAGTTCTCTATGACGGATTTCCGATTTCATTCGCGCGATATTACGACGAGCTGCTTTAATCAGAGATGGATTCTCCAGCGGAGTAATTGAGTGGTTCAACTTCATTTGGTTGTACTTAGCCACTTCATTTTCTATTCTCTCTGCCAAATCTTTGGTTTCGAGTTCTCTTACTTCTTTAATCTTCATAATAATTAAGCGTTTTTATCAAAATCACGTCTTACAACAAACTTTGTCTTTACAGGCAGTTTCTGAGCAGCTAGGCGAAGAGCCTCTTTAGCGATATCAAATGAAACTCCTTCTACTTCGAAGAGGATACGTCCTGGTGTAACAGGAGCAACCCAACCCATTGGATCTCCTTTACCTTTACCCATACGTACGTCTGCAGGCTTACGAGTGATTGGTTTATCCGGAAATATTCTAATCCATACCTGACCTTCACGCTGCATGTAACGATTGACAGCTACACGAGCTGCCTCAATTTGTCGGCTGTCCAACCATTTAGCCTCAAGTGTCTTGATACCAAATGATCCGAAAGCTAATTGTGTACCTCTGTGGGCGTTGCCTTTATTACCACGTCCGTCTTGAGGTCTTCTATATTTTACTCTCTTAGGTTGTAACATGATAGCTTCTTACTTTTTAGTGGTTATTGTTTCTCTTACGGTTTCTTCCTGGCTTATTACCACTAGGTCTATTGTTTTCTTTGCTTTGAGAGAAGTTTGGAGTCAAATCACGTTTTCCATATACCTCACCTCTGCAAATCCACACTTTAATACCCAGAAGTCCTACTTTAGTAAGCGCTTCAGCCTGGCAGAAATCTATATCTGCACGGAATGTATGTAAAGGAGTACGTCCTTCTTTATACATTTCTTTACGAGCCATTTCTGCACCATTCAGACGACCTGTAATTTGAACCTTAATACCCTCTGCTCCAGAACGCATTGTATTCGCGATTGCCATTTTAATAGCACGACGATATGCGATTTTACCTTCTACTTGACGAGCAATGTTGTTACCAACAATTGTTGCGTCGAGTTCTGGTTTCTTAACTTCAAAGATATTAATTTGTATCTCTTTATCATAGAGCTTTTTCAGCTCTTCTTTCAATTTGTCAACATCTTGACCACCTTTACCAATGACAATGCCCGGACGAGCAGTACAAACAGTGATGGTAACCAGTTTCAAAGTACGTTCGATGACTATTTTTGATACGCTTGCCTTAGCTAAACGCTCATTTAAATACTTACGGATTTTAGTATCTTCTACTAAATTATCTCCGAAGTCTTTGCCTCCAAACCAATTTGAATCCCAACCTCTGACAATACCTAAGCGGTTGCTAATTGGATTAACTTTCTGTCCCATATTAATTATTTATCATTAGTTTTAGCGTCAGCTGGTTTCGAATCAACGAAAAGTGTGACGTGGTTAGAACGTTTACGGATTCTATAACCGCGACCCTGTGGTGCTGGTCTCATACGCTTCAATGTAACGCCTTCATCAACAAATACTCTGCTAATGAAGAGTTCACCATCCTCAGCCTTACGGTCATTTTTTGTTTCCCAGTTTGCAATAGCGGAACGTAGAAGTTTCTCAACATCAGCAGCAGCTGCTTTTTTAGAGAACTTCAGGACGCCAAGAGCGCGATTAACTTCCATACCGCGAATCATGTCTACGACATAACGCATTTTACGCGGAGAAGAAGGGACGCCTTTCAGCTTTGCAAAATACAATGTCTTAAGGGCTTCTTTTCTTTTTTCAGCCGATATTTTTTTTCTTGCTCCCATTATTTTATCTATTTATTTTCAATGGATTAACCCTGCCTATTTCTTGTTTCCAGCATGGCCGCCGAACTTACGTGTCGGTGAGAATTCTCCCAACTTATGTCCAACCATGTTCTCTGTAACGTAAACAGGGATAAATTTATTTCCGTTATGAACTGCAACAGTGTGTCCCACAAAATCAGGGGAAATCATTGATGCTCTAGCCCAAGTTTTAACTACACTCTTTTTGCCACTCTCATTCATAGCGAGAATTTTGTTTTCGAGTGAAACGTTAATGTATGGACCTTTTTTTAATGAACGACTCATAATTTACTCTAGTTAACTTTGTTATTTATTAGCTCTTTCGATAATATACTTGTTAGAAAGCTTCTTTGGAGCTCTTGTCTTAAGACCCTTTGCATACAAGCCCTTACGTGAACGTGGGTGTCCACCAGACTGACGACCTTCACCACCACCCATTGGGTGATCAACAGGGTTCATAACCACACCACGGTTGTGAGGACGACGTCCCAACCAGCGTGAACGTCCAGCTTTACCAGACTGCTCCAATGCATGATCAGAATTACCTACACTACCAATAGTTGCCTTACAAGCACTTAGGATCTGACGAGTTTCGCCAGAAGGAAGTTTAATAACACAATAACTGCCCTCACGAGAAGTCAACTGAGCAAAATTGCCGGCCGAACGAACTAGCAATGCACCTTGTCCTGGACGTAATTCAATATTATGAATTACGGTACCTACAGGGATGTTAGCTAAAGGAAGCGTATTACCAATCTCTGGCACAGCGTCCTTACCTGACATCAATGTTGCACCAACTTGCAATCCATTAGGAGCAATAATGTAACGTTTTTCACCATCAGCGTAATACAACAATGCAATACGAGCCGAACGGTTCGGATCGTACTCAATTGTTTTAACTACAGCTGGAACACCATCTTTCTCACGTTTAAAGTCTATCAAACGATACTTTTTCTTATGACCACCGCCGATGTAGCGTACAGTCATTTTACCAGTATTGTTACGACCACCCGTCGCACGTTTACCGTAAACGAGAGACTTCTCTGGTACGGATGCAGTAATATCCTCGAACGTACCAATAATTTTGTGTCTTTGACCCGGAGTTACCGGTTTTAATTTACGTACTGCCATTTTTTATTTAAATATTGCTGTAAAAATCTATAGTTTCACCGTCCTTCAATGTGACGATAGCTTTCTTGAACGCATTTTTCTGACCTTTTACAAGACCAGCTTTTGTATAACGACTTGAGCGTTTACCAGCATAACGTACTGTATTAACGTCAATAACTGTTACATTATACAAGCCTTCAACTTCTTTCTTAATTTCTAGCTTATTAGCTTCAGGACGAACAATAAAGCCGTAGCGATTAGGCTGCTTCTCTGAAATTTTAGTCATCTTCTCGGTGACTAATGGTTTTACGATATATGCCATTTCTATTGTCTCCTTATTTTGTTAAGATTTCATCGATAGTCTTCAACGAGTTCTCTGTCACAACAAGTACATCAGCATTCAAAACTTTGTAAGCATTGAGTGCCGAAGCTAGTGTAACTTCGCTACGTTGCAGGTTACGAGCCGACAAATATACGTTTTTATTTGCTTCTGGCAAAACAAAAAGTACCTTCTTGTCGATAACTTTAAGATTATTTATCATTTCAACAAACTCTTTAGTCTTTGGAGCTTCAAAATTGAAGTCTTCAACTACCAAAATAGAATTATCTTGAGCTTTGTAAGACAAAGCACTCTTACGAGCAAGAACTTTAACTTTCTTGTTAAGTTTGAAACGATAATCACGTGGCTTAGGACCAAATACGCGGGCACCACCAACGAGTACAGGTGAGTTAATATCACCACGACGAGCACCGCCACCACCTTTTTGACGTCCTAATTTACGAGTAGAACCTGAAATTTCACTTCTTTCTTTTGATTTTGCTGTTCCTTGGCGCTGATTGGCAAGATACTGCTTAACATCCAAATAAAGAACATGATCATTTGGTTCTATTCCGAAGATAGATTCGTTTAACGTAATCTTTCTTCCGGTTTCTTCACCTTTGATATTTAATACGTTAATTTCCATTATTTTTCAATTAAAACAGTTGAACCATTACAACCAGCAACAGAACCTTTTACAAGGATAAGATTATGTTCAGGTATCACTTTTAACACTTTGAGGTTTTGAGTTGTTACTCTGTCTCCTCCCATTTGTCCTCCCATACGCATTCCCTTGAACACTTTAGCAGGGTAAGAACAAGCTCCAATAGAACCTGGTTTACGCAAACGGTCATCCTGGCCGTGTGTACTTTGACCAACTCCACCAAAACCGTGACGTTTTACAACACCTTGGAAACCATGTCCTTTAGATGTTCCTACTACATCGACGAATTCAGCTCCATCAAAGATCTCAACAGAGATTGTATCACCGAGGTTGTATTCCTCTTCAAATTTGAACTCGGCCAAGTGTCTCTTTGGTGTTGTACCAGCTTTTTTAAAACAGCCCATCATAGGTTTTGAGGTATTCTTTTCTTTAGCCTCACCAAATCCTAACTGAACAGCTTTATAACCATCTTTTTCGATAGTCTTCACCTGAGTAACAACACAAGGACCAGCTTCGATAACAGTGCACGGTACATTTTTACCGTCGGCACTGAAAACGGATGTCATTCCGATTTTTTTTCCAATTAATCCTGGCATTTCAATTAATATTAAAAATTACTATACTTTTATTTCTACTTCTACACCGCTTGGCAATTCCAATTTCATTAAAGCATCAACAGTCTTTGCTGTAGAACTATAAATGTCAATCAGACGTTTGAAGTCACTAAGCTGGAATTGTTCACGCGCTTTTTTGTTAACGAATGTACTACGGTTTACTGTGTAGATACGTTTGTGTGTTGGCAATGGAATTGGTCCACTTACGATAGCGCCGGTTGCCTTAACTGCCTTCACAATCTTTTCTGCTGACTTATCAACCAATTTGTGGTCGTAAGATTTCAGCTTGATTCTAATTTTTTGACTCATTGTTATTTATTTAATTAATGATGATAAGAAGGGAAACGACTGATTAAGAGTCATTCGCTAAACAGCGCTTCTCTTCTTTATTTAATTTGCTTATACTAGATCTGCACGACCTTTAACTTCTTCAAGTACAGTCTTAGCTATAGAACTTGACAGAGGTGCATGATGATCATATTCCATTGAACTTGTAGCACGACCTGATGTAATCGTACGCAAGGCTGTTACATAACCGAACATTTCTGATAATGGCACCATCGCCTTGATGACGCGTGCACCACTACGAGCCTCGTCCATTCCTTCAACCTGACCACGTCGTTTGTTCAAGTCACCGATAACATCACCCATATTCTCTTCAGGAGTGATTACCTCAAGTTTCATAATAGGTTCCATCAAAACTGGACCTGCTTTTACACAGGCATTCTTATATGCATTAAGAGCTGCAAGTTCGAATGACAACTGGTCAGAGTCTACTGGGTGGAAAGAACCATCAACCAATACAACCTTTAAACTATCTACAGGATATCCACCAAGAATACCATTCTTCATTGCATTCTCAAATCCTTTTTGTACTGAAGGTATAAACTCCTTAGGAACGTTACCGCCCTTAACCTCGTTAACGAACTGCAAACCGCCTTCTTTAAAATCAGAATCTACAGGACCAACGTTAACAATAATATCAGCAAATTTACCACGACCACCACTCTGCTTCTTATATACTTCACGGAGATTAACAGTCTTAGTAATTGCTTCCTTATAGTTAACCTGAGGTTTACCTTGATTACATTCTACCTTAAACTCACGTTTCAGACGATCGATAATAATATCAAGGTGAAGCTCACCCATACCAGATATAATTGTCTGTCCGCTCTGTTCGTCTGTACGTACAGTAAACGTTGGGTCTTCTTCTGCCAATTTTGCAAGTCCGGTATCCATCTTTGCAATATCAGCCTGGCTCTTTGGCTCTACGGCAACAGAGATGACAGTATCAGGGAATGTCATTGATTCCAATACGATTGGATGATCTTCATCGCAAAGTGTATCACCTGTACGGATATCCTTGAAACCAACTCCTGCGCCGATATCACCTGCATCAATTGACTCCATAGGTATTTCCTTATTAGAGTTCATCTGGAACAGACGACTGATACGCTCTTTCTTTCCTGAGCGTGGATTGAAGACATAAGAACCGGCTTCTACCTTACCTGAATAAACGCGGAAGAATACCAAACGGCCCATATATGGATCAGTGGCAATCTTAAACGCCAAAGCAGATGTTGGTTCTGTATCGCTAGGTTTACGATCTTCCTCTTCCTCTGTATCTGGGTTTGTTCCGACAATATTCTCGGTGTCTAATGGTGAAGGCAAAAATGCGCAAGTATAATCAAGCAATGGTTGCACGCCCTTGTTCTTGTATGAAGAACCGCAAAGCATTGGAGTACATTCCATCTTAACAGTACCCTTTCTGATAGCAGTGATAATCTCGTTTTCTGTGATAGAATTAGGATCATCAAAGTATTTTTCCATTAGAGCCTCATCATAATCAGCTGCTGTTTCCAACAACTTATTTCTCCATTCATCGCACTCGTCTTTCAAGTCTGCAGGAATTTCTTCTACATCGTATTCAGCGCCCATTGTCTCATCATGCCATAGTATAGCCTTCATCTTAATGAGGTCTACAACACCTTTGAAATTCTCTTCAGCACCAATTGGCACCTGAAGAACTACCGGGTTAGCGCCCAAAATGGTTTTCATCTGAGATACAGTTTCAAAGAAATCTGCACCAGAACGGTCCATCTTATTTACATATCCGATACGCGGAACATTATATTTATCAGCCTGACGCCAAACAGTCTCTGACTGAGGTTGTACACCGTCAGCAGCAGAATATGTAGCAACAGCTCCATCCAATACACGAAGAGAGCGTTCTACTTCAGCAGTAAAGTCGACGTGTCCCGGAGTATCAATCAAATTGATTTTATATTCATCACCATTCCAGTTCCAGTTACAAGTAGTAGCCGCCGATGTAATAGTAATACCACGTTCCTGCTCTTGGGCCATCCAGTCCATAGTAGCAGCTCCATCGTGAACCTCGCCTATCTTATGTGTTTTACCCGTGTAAAACAGTATACGCTCAGAAGTTGTTGTTTTACCAGCATCAATATGAGCCATGATACCGATATTACGGGTCAAACGTAAATCTTGTTTTGCCATGATTCTTTTTACCTTTTATTTATTACTATTAGAATCTAAAATGTGCGAATGCTCGGTTAGCCTCAGCCATACGATGCATATCCTCTTTACGTTTGTATGCACCACCCTGATTGTTGAATGCATCCATAATCTCAGCTGCAAGTTTCTCTGACATAGACTTACCACCACGTTTGCGGGCAAACGCAATCATATTCTTCATAGAGATACTTTCCTTACGATCAGGACGGATTTCAGTAGGAACCTGGAATGTAGCACCACCGATACGACGACTCTTAACCTCTACTTGAGGAGTAATATTATCAAGTGCAGTCTTCCAAATTTCAAGTGAAGATTTCTCCTCATTTGACATTTTCTCTTTTACTGTATTAAGAGCATTGTAAAAAATTTCATAAGATGTACTCTTCTTTCCATCATACATCAAATGATTTACGAACTTTGAGACCTTCTGGTCATTGTAAACGGGATCTGGAAGGATCACACGTTTCTTTGGTTTTGCTTTTCTCATTTTTTTGAAAATTTATTCTGCAGGGGTTGTAATTATTTGTTCTTCAACGCTTTCACTTAAGCATTTACTCAACCGTATTATAACAATTCTCCAGCAAAACTTATTAATAATACTTTACCTCTCGGCTATTATTTCTTTACTTTAGGGCGTTTTGCACCATATTTAGAACGACGCTGAGTACGGTTTGCTACACCGGCGGTATCTAGAGTACCACGTACGATGTGATAACGTACACCAGGTAAATCCTTTACACGACCACCACGTACGAGTACGATAGAGTGTTCCTGCAAGTTGTGTCCTTCTCCTGGAATGTAAGAGTTTACTTCCTTTTGGTTTGTTAAACGCACACGGGCAACTTTTCTCATTGCCGAATTAGGTTTCTTAGGTGTCGTAGTATAGACACGAACACATACACCACGACGCTGAGGACACGAATCCAAAGCCGGTGATTTGCTCTTGTCAACAAGCACCTTTCTACCTTTTCTTACCAATTGTTGAATTGTAGGCATTGTTGTTAAATTTTTAATTTATATATTATTTTATTATTATCGATAAACACGAACGGTCACAACAGACCAATTCGGGCTGCAAAGGTACGAAGTTTTCCTGGAATTACCTAATTTATAATAAGTCAAAAAAGTAGATAAGGACGATATTTAATATCGTATATACTTTTTTAACTTATTTTAGACACAAAATATGAGCATTAATCACAGGATAACAACAGATTCAAATTTTAGAAAGCGACGTTTACTTGATTAAGCTTCTCCCTTATTAATATTGAAAGGAGCGATAGTTCGATCTTGCTGTTCGGGGATTTTGATCTTTCCAAATTCATTTTCATATCTAAGTATATTCTCTTGAAGAGCCTGCAATAAGCGCTTAGCATGCTCCGGAGCTAATATAACTCGACTACGTACAGTAGCTTTAGGCACACCTGGTAAGATCCGGGCAAAATCCAATACGAAATCCGAACTTGAATGTGTTATGATAGCAAAATTGGCATACTCACCTTGTGAGACATCCTGCGGTAAATCAATTTGAAACTGATTTTGACTTTTGTTTTGTTCTTCACTCATTATATTTAGTTTTATCTAAATGCAAAGGTAATTATTTATAATCAAACTTACAAATAAAAAGTTACTTTATAAAGGAACTATTTTTTGCAACGATTACAAGTCTAATATTTATTCTAATACAGCTATTCTAATTAAATCACAAAAGAATCTGACAAGACATAGACGTAATATCATGAAGTTATATTCATAAAAAAAGGAGTTACAACATGATGATTGTAACTCCTTTTTTAATATATATAGATTCTTATTCCTGTACTCTAGCCTCTACGTTAGTGGCTTCACCATCTTGATTTTCCGCAAAATCAATCACGTTCTTTTTATTGGCTAACATACGTTCATATTCCTCTTTCGAACCGACTATCAGTTTGTCAAACTCACGGAGTCCGGTACCTGCAGGGATTAAATGTCCACAAATGACATTTTCCTTCATACCCTCCAACTTATCGATCTTTCCACGAATAGCAGCTTCATTCAGGACTTTGGTTGTTTCCTGGAATGATGCAGCAGACATGAAACTCTTTGTCTGCAAAGCGGCACGGGTAATACCTTGAAGTATCTGTGTAGATGTAGCTGGCACAGCATCACGTACCTGAACAGTCTTGAGATCACGGCGTTTCAGAAGAGAATTTTCATCACGCAACTTACGTGCTGTAACGATCTGTCCTTTCTTCATCGTCTCGCTGTCTCCGGCATCAGTAACCACCTTTTTACCCCAGATTCGGTCATTTTCCTCTGAGAAATCAAGTTTATCAACGATTTCCTGTTCCAAGAAAATAGTATCGCCCGGATCATTAATCTGTACTTTGCGCATCATCTGACGAACAATAATTTCAAAGTGTTTATCGTTAATCTTAACACCTTGCAGACGATAGACATCTTGTACCTCATTGACAATGTACTCCTGTACTGCTGTCGGGCCCTTGATGGCCAGAATATCCGCTGGTGTTATAACGCCATCTGACAATGGGGTTCCGGCACGTACAGCATCATCCTGTTGAACAAGAATCTGCTTACCTAGGTTGACCAGATATTTACGTTGTTCACCTGTTTTACTTGTCACAATGACTTCGCGATTACCACGTTTTACCTTACCCATTGTAACGACACCGTCTATTTCGGATACGACAGCTGGATTTGACGGGTTACGAGCCTCGAAGAGTTCTGTAACACGAGGAAGACCTCCCGTGATATCACCAGCCTTTCCTACTGCACGAGGTATCTTAACGATTGTTTCACCAGTCTTTACAGTCTGACCATCTTCAACATTCAAGTGACCACCTACAGGGAAGTTGTATGTACGTACTATTTCACCATTAGCATCCAAAATATCACAAGTAGGAACCTTATTTTTATCTTTAGATTCTGTTATGATCTTTTCTGTCAAACCTGATGTTTCATCAGTCTCAGCACGATATGTAACACCTTCGATCACATCATTAAACTTCATTGTACCAGCATTCTCTGTTACAATTACAGCATTGAATGGATCCCATTGTGCTATCTTTTCGCCTTTCTTGACACTATCGCCATTCTTAAAATAGAGAGAAGAACCATAAGGAACGTTGACAGTTGACAATACAATCTTTGTATTAGCATCAACGAAACGCAACTCAGTAAGACGACTTACGACCATCTGACATTCTTTACCTTCTTCATCGAATGGAACAGTACGAAGTTCCTCGAACTCCAGTTTACTATCATTCTTTGCTACTATGGCTGCATTAGCGGCCGCATTGGCAGCAACACCTCCAGCGTGGAATGTACGAAGAGTAAGCTGCGTTCCAGGTTCACCGATAGCCTGTGCGGCAATGACTCCGACAGCCTCACCTTTCTGAACCATACGACTTGTAGCCAAGTTACGTCCATAGCATTTTTTGCAGACGCCATGTTTACTTTCACAAGTCAATACAGAACGAATTTCCACACTCTCGATTGGACTATCTTCAATAATCTGTGCTATAGGTTCAGTTATTTCCTCACCAGCAGCAATAATCAATTCACCTGTTGTAGGATGAATAATATCATGTACAGATACACGTCCCAATATACGTTCGTATAAAGTAGAAATTACTTCATCACCATTTTTCAGTGCTGTACATACGAGTCCACGAAGTGTTCCACAGTCATCTTCATTGATGATGACATCATGAGAAACATCCACAAGACGACGTGTAAGATATCCTGCGTCGGCTGTTTTCATAGCAGTATCCGCAAGTCCCTTACGGGCACCGTGAGTAGATATAAAGTACTCAAGCACGCTCATACCTTCCTTGAAGTTGGAAAGGATCGGGTTCTCGATAATCTGAGCACCTTCAGCACCAGCCTTTTGAGGTTTAGCCATAAGACCACGCATACCAGACAACTGACGGATCTGGTCTTTAGAACCACGGGCGCCGGAATCAAGCATCATGAATACCGCATTAAAACCTTGGTCGGCCTCAGTCATCTCTTTCATCAAGACATTACCCAAATCATTATTAACGTGAGTCCATGTATCGATAACCTGATTGTAACGTTCGTTATCTGTAATGAATCCCATATTATAATTTTCAGTAATCTGTCTAACTTCATCATTACCTTTTTGCACCAATGTCTCCTTTTCAGGTGGAACAATGATATCATCAAGGTTAAATGAAAGTCCTGCCAAATATGCCATACGGTAACCGAGATTCTTAATACCATCAAGGAACTCACATGCGCGAGCTGCACCGACAGTCTTAATAACCTTAGCAATTATATCGCGTAAACTTTTCTTTGAAATGACGGCATTGATGTAACCAATCTCGTCCGGAATAATTTCGTTAACGATAACTCGACCGACAGAAGTGTCAGTCATTTTTTTAACGATATTTCCATTCTCATCAAGATCATTAACAATCACATGTACACTTGCATGCAAGTCACACTTGCCTTCATTTCTTGCGATGACAGCCTCTTCAGGACCATAGAATGTAAGTCCTTCACCCTTTGCACCTGGACGTATCTTTGTAATATAGTATAATCCGAGTACCATATCCTGAGAAGGTACGGTAATAGGAGCACCGTTAGCAGGATTAAGAATGTTATGACTCTGAAGCATCAATATCTGCGCTTCAAGTACTGCCTCATTACTTAATGGGAGGTGTACGGCCATCTGGTCACCATCAAAGTCGGCATTAAAAGCCGTACATGCCAATGGATGCAGCTGGATAGCTTTACCTTCGATAAGTTTTGGTTGGAATGCCTGTATACCGAGACGGTGAAGTGTCGGGGCACGGTTTAACATCACTGGATGTCCCTTCATTACATTCTCAAGAATATCCCAGATCACCGGTTCACGGCGATCGACTATCTTCTTCGCACTCTTAACAGTCTTAACTATACCACGTTCTATCAATTTACGAATGATAAACGGTTTATATAGTTCAGCAGCCATCAATTTTGGAAGACCGCATTCACCCATTTTCAGTTCAGGTCCAACAACGATAACCGAACGAGCTGAATAGTCGACACGTTTACCCAAAAGGTTCTGACGGAAACGACCTTGTTTACCTTTCAATGAATCTGAAAGAGATTTCAATGGACGGTTAGAGTCGCTCTTAACCGCACTGCTCTTACGTGAATTATCAAATAAGCTATCGACAGCCTCCTGCAACATACGTTTTTCATTACGAAGGATAACCTCAGGAGCTTTAATTTCCATAAGTCTTTTTAAACGATTGTTACGTATGATAACACGACGATACAAATCATTTAGATCCGATGTAGCGAAACGACCACCATCCAACGGAACCAAAGGTCTAAGCTCTGGAGGGATAACTGGAATGATTTTCATAATCATCCACTCCGGTTTGTTGACACCTTTGCTACTTCTGAACGCTTCAACCACTTGAAGACGTTTCAGTGCCTCATTCTTACGTTGCTGAGAAGAATCACTATTTGCACGATCACGTAACTCGTATGATATGGAATCCAAGTCGATACGGACCAATAAATCATAGATTGCTTCCGCGCCCATCTTAGCAATGAACTTATTAGGATCATTGTCTTCAAGATATTCATTATCCTGTGGAAGATTATCTACAATATCATTGTATTCATCTTCTGATAACAAATCCATAGCATGGGAGCCATTCAACTCATTTCCGTCTTGATCTTTCTTACCTGCTACGATACCTGGTTGAATAACTACGTAACGTTCGTAATAAACAATAGCATCCAGTTTCTTTGTTGGCAAGCCAAGCAAATAACCTATTTTATTAGGTAAAGAACGGAAATACCATATATGAGCTACAGGAACGACCAATTCTATATGTCCGGAACGTTCACGACGAACTTTCTTTTCTGTTACTTCCACTCCACATCGATCACAGACTATACCTTTATAACGTATACGTTTGTATTTACCGCAAGCACATTCATAATCCTTCGTAGGACCAAAAATACGCTCGCAGAACAAACCGTCACGTTCAGGTTTGTATGTACGATAATTTATGGTTTCAGGTTTTGTAACCTCACCAAACGAATTTTCCAGGATTTCTTCAGGAGAAGCAAGTCCGATGGTAATCTTCGTAAATACACTCTTTATCTTTGAATCTTTCTTAAAAGCCATAATTGTTATATATATGTTGTTTGTAAAGAGTTTAAATTAATCTAATGTAATGCTCAAACCTAATCCTCTTAGCTCGTGCAGTAACACGTTAAGTGATTCAGGTATTCCAGGAGTTGGCATTGGTTCGCCCTTAACAATAGCTTCATAAGCCTTAGAACGACCTACAACGTCATCTGATTTAATAGTTAGAATCTCCTGCAGTACATGACTTGCGCCGAATGCTTCAAGAGCCCAGACTTCCATTTCTCCAAAACGTTGACCTCCGAATTGAGCCTTACCGCCAAGTGGTTGCTGAGTAATCAGAGAATACGGACCGATACTACGGGCGTGCATCTTATCTTCTACCATGTGACCGAGTTTCAAGAAATAAGTTATACCAACAGTTGCAGGTTGGTCAAAACGTTCTCCTGTCTCACCATCATACAGATGAGTTGAACAAAGTCTCGGTAATCCTGCTTTATCAGTCCATTCCTGTAAATCATTGAGCTTTGCCCCATCAAAAATAGGTGTCGCAAACTTGACGCCAAGTTTTCTTCCTGCTGCGCCGAGAATGGCTTCAAATATCTGGCCAAGGTTCATACGAGATGGCACACCCAGAGGGTTAAGTACTAAATCAACAGGACGGCCATCCTCTAAGAACGGCATATCTTCTTGACGTACGACCTTTGAAACGATACCTTTATTACCATGACGACCTGCCAGTTTATCACCTACACCAATCTTACGTTTCTTAGCTACATATACTTTAGCCATCTGTAAAATACCTGAAGGTAACTCATCACCGATTGTAATAGCAAATTTTCTACGTTTTTGTTCTGCATCAAGTAACTTTGATTTCTTCAAGAAGTTTATTATAAGCTTAGCTATCAAATCATTGGTATGATCATCATTAGTCCACTTATTAACTTGAATATCCGCAAATTCTAATGCTGCAATGCGTGCAATAACATCTTTATCGCTAAACTTAGCACCTTTATTGATTAATTCGATGCCGGCATAATCTTTAATACCTTGACATGTCTTACCTTTTGTAAGGTTATCAATTTTTGCTATTAAGATTGACTTCAAATCTTCTAATTTAGCTGCATATTCATCATCAATTTTCTGCAATGTTATTTTATCCTGTTGCTTAGACTGGCGTGTCTTCACAGCACGAGAGAACAACTTTTTGTCTATAACGACACCAGTGAGTGATGGATTTGCCTTTAATGAAGAGTCCTTTACGTCACCTGCTTTGTCACCAAAGATAGCACGCAGCAATTTTTCCTCTGGAGAAGGGTCACTCTCTCCTTTTGGTGAAATTTTACCAATAAGGATATCTCCTGGCTCTACACGGGCTCCAACACGGATAATACCATTGTCATCCAAATCTTTTGTAGCTTCTTCACTAACATTTGGTATATCGCTTGTAAATTCCTCTACACCACGTTTTGTTTCTCGTACATCCAGAGAATACTCATCGACATGAACAGATGTCAGTACATCATCACGTACGATACGTTCATTTAAGACAATAGCATCCTCATAGTTGTAACCCTTCCATGGCATATAAGCGACAAGAAGATTACGACCAAGAGCAAGTTCTCCATTCTCTGTCGCATATCCTTCAGTTAATATATCACCTGCCTTAACCCTTTGTCCTTTAACACATATAGGGCGAAGGTCTATTGTCATACTTTGGTTTGTACGGCGGAATTTAGGAATTCGATACTCCTTCAATGCCGGTTCAAAACTTACATATTCTTCCTCCTCAGTACGATCATAAAGGATACGGATAGTTGTTGCATCAACATATTCAATAACACCTTCACCTTCGGCTGTAATCATAGTTCTAGAATCCTCACAAACTTGTTTTTCGATTCCTGTACCTACAATCGGTGCCTCGTTATGAAGCAAAGGAACAGCTTGACGCATCATGTTAGATCCCATCAATGCACGGTGTGCATCATCATGCTCAAGGAATGGGATCAAAGCAGCTGCTATTGAAGCTATCTGCTGTGGTGACACATCCATCAATTGAACTTCAGATGGTGGTACTACAGGATAATCGGCATCCTGACGACATTTGACGACTTCACGTATAAATGTTCCGTCTTCTCTTAGCGGCGCATTACCCTGACCTATTATGACATCAGATTCTTCCTCTGCTGTCAAATAGATAACATCTTTATTTTCAAGATCGACTGTTGAATTCTCTACCTTACGATATGGTGTTTCAATAAAACCAAGTTCATTGATTTTTGCATATACACACAATGAAGAAATCAAACCGATATTTGGACCTTCAGGACTCTCAATAGGACACAAACGACCATAGTGAGTATAGTGAACGTCACGGACCTCAAATCCGGCACGTTCACGTGACAAACCACCAGGACCGAGGGCAGACATACGGCGCTTGTGAGTAACCTCTGCAAGCGGATTCGTCTGGTCCATAAATTGTGACAAGGCATTCGTTCCAAAGAATGAATTGATAACACTGGAAATTGTTTTAGCATTAATCAAATCCGTCGGAGTGAATACTTCATTATCACGAACATTCATTCTTTCCTTTATCGTACGGCTCATACGTGCCAAACCTATTGAGAACTGATTTCCCAACTGTTCTCCGACTGTACGGACACGACGATTGCTCAAATGGTCAATATCATCAACTGCAGCTTTTGAATTGATCAATTGAATAAGATATTTAATAATCTCTATAATATCTTCTTTAGTAAGTACACGAACTTCTGTACTCGTATCTAATCCTAATTTTCTATTAATACGATAGCGACCTACTTCACCTAAATCGTATCTCTTGTCTGAGAAGAAAAGACCTTGTATAACTTCACGAGCTGTACTATCATCTGGTGGATCAGCATTTCTCAACTGTCTATATATGTAGTTGACGGCCTCTTTTTCAGAGTTACTTGGGTCCTTTTGCAATGTATTAAAAATGATTGAGAAATCAGAAGCTACTGATTCATCCTTATGAACGAGCACTGTACGAGCACCACTTTCAACTATTTCTTCAATGTTATCTTCATCAAGAATTGTCTCACGTTCAATAATTACTTCATTTCTTTCAATAGAAACAACCTCACCAGTGTCTTCATCTACAAAATCTTCTGTCCAACTTTTCAGGACTCTTGCAGCCAATTTTCTACCTAGACACTTAGTCAGTTCCTTCTTATTGACCTTAACTTCTTCTGCAAGATCGAAAATCTCAAGAATATTTTTGTCATTCTCAAATCCGATTGCGCGTAAAAGTGTTGTAACAGGCAATTTTTTCTTACGATCAATATATGCATACATTACATTGTTGATGTCTGTCGCAAATTCAATCCAAGATCCCTTGAATGGAATGATACGCGCTGAATACAACAATGTACCATTTGCATGCACGCTTTGTCCGAAGAAAACGCCAGGAGAACGGTGTAACTGTGAAACGACTACTCGTTCAGCACCATTAATTATAAAAGTTCCATTGTCCGTCATGTACGGGATAGGTCCTAAGAACACATCCTGTACGACCGTATTAAAGTCCTCATGCTCAGGGTCAGTACATGACAATTTCAACTTAGCCTTCAAAGGTACACTATATGTAAGACCACGTTCCAAGCACTCATCTATTGAGTAGCGCGGCGGGTCTATATAGTAATCCAAGAACTCAAGAACGAAATTATTTCTTGTATCGGTTATAGGGAAATTCTCAGAGAATACCTTATACAAACCGTCATTCTTGCGTTCTTCAGGCGGAGTGTCCAACTGAAGAAAGTCTTTAAAAGACTTTAACTGCACATCGAGGAAATCCGGATACGGCATCGGATTTTTTACGCTGGCAAAATTTACTCTGTTATCAACAATTTTTGAAGCCATTAGCAGGTATGTTATAATACTATTTAAAAATAAAAACACAAAATGGTTAAGACTCTCTTACTTAGAGAATCTTAACCAAATTTTATTGTATAAGAAGTTATTACTTAAGTTCTACCTTAGCACCAGCTTCTTCGATAGTCTTCTTCAGGTTTTCAGCCTCGTCCTTAGACATACCTTCTTTCAATGTAGAAGGAGCACCGTCAACGAGATCTTTAGCCTCTTTCAAACCAAGACCACAAGCCTCTTTAACTGCCTTTACTACCTGTAGTTTAGCTGCACCAACTTCTGCGAGAACAACATCAAATGATGATTTTTCTTCAGCAGCAGCTGCACCAGCAGCAGCAGGACCAGCAGCAACAGCAACAGCTGCAGCAGCAGGTTCAATTCCATACTCGTCCTTGAGGACTGTAGCCAACTCATTTACTTCTTTAACTGTCAAATTTACTAATTCTTCAGCAATAGCTTTTACGTCTGCCATTTTATTCTAAATTTTAATGTTTTTAAATATTAATTTTACGACTTTATTTTTCTTATTCAGGACGCTCGCCTAAAGTCTTCAGCACACCATGAATAGTGTTTGCTCCTGATTGTAGAGCTGATACGACATTCTTTGTTGGAGACTGTAGCAAAGCAACAATCTCTGCAATAACTTCGTTTTTGCTCTTTAGAGATGCTAGTTCTTCTAACTTTTCTGCACCTACATAGAAACATTCTTCAGCATAAGCAGCTTTAAGAGAAGGAATACCTTCCTTCGTATACTCTTTTAGCAACTTAGCAGGAACATTCGCTGTATTACAGAACATAACTGCGGTATTACCTTTCAAGCAACCATAGATAGGTTCGAAATCAACATCTGATGCTTCAAAAGCCTTGTGAAGAAGTTTGTTCTTTACAACGACCATTTTGATTTCGTTCTTGAAACACTTGCGACGAAGACTACTTGTCTTAGCTGCATCCAATCCGGTAACATCTACCAGATAGAAATGTGGGTAAGCTTTCAACTTCTCACCAAGTTCAACTATAATAGTATCTTTTACTTCCTTTTTCATTTTACTAAACTTTTACGAGTTATTCAACTGATTTAGGATCAATTTTGATACCCTTACTCATAGTGCTTGAAATAAAGATACTTTTAATATAAGTACCTTTAGCAGAAGAAGGCTTTAATTTGATAATAGTAGAGATAAACTCTTTCGCATTTTCAAATATTTGTTCAGCTGTAAAAGAAACTTTTCCGATTGATGTATGCACGATTCCTGCTTTATCAACTTTAAAGTCAATTTTACCTTGCTTAACTTCCTTTACTGCTTTTGCAACATCCATAGTTACAGTACCACTCTTAGGGTTAGGCATTAATCCACGAGGACCGAGGAAACGACCCAAAGGACCAATTTTACCCATACAAGACGGCATTGTAATAATGACATCAATGTCACTCCATCCACCTTTGATCTTGTCGATGTATTCATCGAGACCAACATAATCAGCACCTGCCTCTTTAGCAGCAGCTTCAGCATCTGGTGTACAAAGACAGAGCACACGTGTAACTTTACCAGTTCCATTAGGCAGAGATACGACACCTCTTACCATTTGGTTAGCTTTACGTGGGTCTACTCCTAAACGTACATCAATATCTAATGAAGCGTCAAATTTGGTTGTGGTTACTTCCTTTACCAATTCTGATGCCTCTTTCAAAGAGTATGCTTTCCCTGCTTCAACTTTTTCAGCTACTGATTTTTGATTTTTTGTCAGTTTACTCATTTTATAATTGAAGTTATTAATTATTTACCAGGGAAGTCCCCTTTTACAGTGATACCCATACTTCTTGCCGTACCAGCAACAAGTTTCATAGCTGATTCGACTGTGAAACAATTCAAGTCAGTCATTTTGTCCTCAGCAATAGTCTTAACCTGATCCCAAGTTACAGATGCAACTTTTTTACGGTTTGGCTCAGCTGAACCACTTTTAATCTTAGCAGCCTCTAGCAACTGTACAGCAGCTGGAGGAGTCTTGATTTCAAAGCTAAATGACTTGTCTGCGTAGTATGTGATAACAACAGGAAGAACTTTTCCTGCCTTATCCTGGGTTCTGGCGTTGAACTCCTTGCAAAATCCCATGATGTTGATTCCCTTAGAACCTAATGCAGGTCCTACTGGAGGAGAAGGATTTGCAGCGCCACCTCTAATCTGTAATTTGATTAATCCAGCAACTTCTTTAGCCATTTCTAATTATTATTTATTGATTATTATAAAGAATGTACAGTATCGTAACAAATACTTATCATTCTTTGGTAACTTGCATAAAACCTAATTCCAATGGTGTTTTACGACCAAAGATCTTAACCATTACTTTTAGTTTGCGTTTTACAGCGTTAACATCCTCAATGACTCCGCTAAATCCACTGAATGGACCATCAATCACCTTAACAGTCTCGTCAACGCTATAAGGTACATTGGTATCTTCAGTCGTCAACTCAGTTTCTTCAGCGTTACCAAGTATTCGGTTAATGTCAGATTGCTTCACAGGAGAAGGACAATCCATACCGCCGAGAAAGCCCAACACATTAGGCATAAAGCGCAATGTATGTGCAATATCAGCATTAAGATTAGCTTCTACAAGAATATAGCCAGGAAGAAAAGTTTTCTCCTTGACAACTCTTTTTCCGTTACGTACACTTGCATGTTTTTCCATAGGAATCAAAACCTGTGAAACATGATCTGCAAGCGCTGCATTGTGTTTTAGTTCAGCATCGATATATTCTTTTACCTTAGCTTCCTTTCCACTTACAGCTCGAAGCACGTACCATTTTTTTTCTGTTACAGCCATTTCTTAAACAATTAACTTGGATAAACGTTGTTCATAACAAACTTAAACACAGTATCCATAACAAACACAACAATGGCTATAACTAGGGAAGCAGATAATACAACCACTGCACTGTGCGTTAATTCAGCCCGTGTAGGCCAAGTAGTTTTATGCGCAAGTTCATCATAACATGCCTTGCAATAATTAACTATTTTCTTAAACATAATGTTTATTATTTATGCACGGGAAGAGAGACTCGAACTCCCGACACCTGGTTTTGGAGACCAGTGCTCTACCAAACTGAGCTATTCCCGTAAAAGAGGTTCCCGTAGATTTTTGCGGGAACCTAACTATATTTTCAGATAATATTAATCCAAAATTTCTGTAATCTGTCCAGCACCTACTGTACGGCCACCTTCACGAATAGCGAAACGAAGACCAACATTCAATGCAACAGCATAAATCAATTCAACTGTGATAGTTACGTTATCACCAGGCATTACCATTTCAACTCCTTCTGGAAGAGTGATTTCACCTGTACAGTCCATTGTACGGAGATAGAACTGTGGACGATATTTGTTTCCGAATGGAGTATGACGACCACCTTCTTCTTTCTTCAATACGTAGATCTGAGCCTTGAATTTCTTGTAAGGTTTAATCTGTCCTGGATGGCAAAGAACCATACCACGTTTGATTTCAGCTTTATCGATACCACGGAGGAGCAAACCTACGTTATCACCAGCTTCACCTTCATCAAGAATCTTACGGAACATTTCGACACCAGTTACAACTGATTTCTTATCTTCACCAAGACCAAGAAGTTCAACTTCCTCACCTACTTTGATACGACCTGTTTCGATACGACCTGTAGCAACTGTACCACGACCTGTGATAGAGAACACATCCTCAACTGGCATCAAGAATGGTTTATCAAGATCACGTGGAGGCAGTGGAATCCAAGTATCAACAGCTTCCATCAATTCGAGAACTTTGTCTTCCCATTTAGCGACACCATTCAGTGCACCAAGAGCAGAACCACGAATGATAGGAGTGTTATCACCATCATATTCATACTGATCAAGGAGTTCACGCATTTCCATCTCAACGAGTTCAAGCATTTCCTCATCCTCAACCATATCACACTTGTTCAAGAACACTACCAAACGAGGTACATTTACCTGACGAGCGAGCAAAACGTGCTCACGTGTCTGAGGCATAGGTCCATCAGTTGCAGCAACAACGATAATAGCACCATCCATCTGAGCAGCACCAGTTACCATGTTCTTTACGTAGTCAGCGTGTCCCGGGCAGTCAACGTGAGCATAGTGACGATTTGCTGTCTCATACTCAACGTGTGCAGTATTAATAGTAATACCACGCTCTTTTTCCTCAGGAGCATTATCAATCTGGTCGAAAGACTTGATCTCATCACTCTTAGAGAAACCCTTCTCTGCAAGCACCTTAGTGATAGCTGCAGTCAGAGTAGTCTTTCCGTGGTCAACGTGACCGATAGTACCAATGTTAACATGCGGTTTGGTACGTTCAAATTTCTCTTTAGCCATAGCTTTTTCTTATTTTATTTATATAAATGAATAATCGTGTTATTTCTCTTCTCTACTAAAAAAGAATTTGGAAGAGCTGTAACCGAGATTTGAACTCGGGACCTCTTCCTTACCAAGGAAGTGCTCTACCACTGAGCTATTACAGCAGTGGAGCGGAAAACGGGACTCAAACCCGCGACCCCCAGCTTGGAAGGCTAGTGCTCTATCAACTGAGCTATTTCCGCAAAACTTCTTCTGAAGTGGGTGGTGATGGATTCGAACCACCGTAGGCATAGCCAGCAGATTTACAGTCTGCCCCATTTGGCCACTCTGGTAACCACCCTCATGTTAAACAACCTTCCCTTGAGCCTCTTGTCGGATTCGAACCAACGACCCCGAGATTACAAATCACGTGCTCTGGCCAACTGAGCTAAAGAGGCAAAATCCTTACAGCCGTTAGGCTTGCGTTTAGGACGTGTTGTAAAACGGCTGCAAAGATAGACATTATTTTTGAATTACAAAAATTTTTTCGAGCTTTTTTTAGTGATTACGTGTTTTTTCTTTGTATTTGGCTAGTTGGATCTTCATTGCATCCACACTTTGGTCAACACTTTCCTCAAACGTATCACATACTTTCTCGACAAAAAGAGTTCCTCCTGGAACATTTACAGTAAGGCTTGTTTCCTTATTTAATGTCGTTGCGGGTTTAATAACTTTAAGTTGCACCTCTACTTTCTGAATATCTTCAAACGTTTTTTCTAATTTAGCAGCTTTTTTTTCGATAAAAGACTGTAATTTCTCAGTAGCGTCAAAATGAATTGACTGAATTTTAATTTCCATAGTAACCTCCTTGTTTTTTGGTTATGCCCTTGGATGGGCCTGGTTATACACTTTCTTCAACTGCTCAAATGTTGTATGGGTATATATCTCCGTCGTGGAAAGACTTTGATGCCCCAGCAGTTTTTTCACACTTTCAAGATTTGCATCATTATTAAGCATCGATGTTGCGAATGTATGTCTTAAGACATGCGGAGTCCGTTTTTTTAATGTACACACTTTACTTAGGTTCTTCTTGACTTCGTATCTAACTTGGTTTCTATTCATACGAAGTCCTTTTTCCGACAAAAAGAGTGCTGTCGTCTGCGCTTTTACATTTTCATTTCGAACATCAATAAACGTTTTCAGTTCATTTGCTAATTCATCTCCAAAAGGGACGAGACGTTGCTTGTTTCTTTTACCTGTCACCTTTATAATATTATTCACAAAGTCTACAGACGAATCATCCAAGCCTATCAATTCCGATAATCTTATTCCTGTCTCATAGAAAGTCATAATAATAGTACGCGCACGTACATTCTTATAAGAATCGCCCCATTCCACCTCATCCAGCAGACGATTCATTTCCCTTTCCTTCAAAAATTGAGGTAAGGGTTTATCCTTCTTAGGACCGACTACTATATGAGAGGGATCAGACTCAACAAGATTACGAGAAATAGCAAAACGATAAAAGGAACGCAAAGCGCTCAATCGTCTATCGACTGAGGTAGCTGAGTTTCCTTTATCCAACATACTCTCCATCCAGTCACGGATTATATCAGAGTCTATCGACTCCCAAGAGAGATGAGCATCCAAATTTTTGAAGTACGACTCAAAAGCCCGAAGGTCACTGTCGTAACTTTGCAATGTCAGTTCGGAATAATTCCGTTCAAATTGCAGGTAGTTCAAAAATTCTTTTATGATCATACACACGTTGCTTATAATGTTATTCGGCAACGAATGTACGAATTAAAATTTAAACCACCAAATTTTTTCCAAGGATTTTTTATTCCTCGGTAGCTCTTAACTTCTGTACGTAAACAGCGTGTTCCATCTTAAGTCTCTTCAAAACAGATGGCTTGTCGTACTGCTGACGTGAACGGAGTTCTTTAACAACACCTGTTTTTTCGAATTTTCTTTTGAATTTCTTCAAGGCTCTTTCGATGTTTTCGCCTTCTTTTACTGGTACAACGATCATGTTTTTTTATTTTTAATTTTTAAATTATACTTTTGCGGTGACACCTTGTCACGATTTGCGGGTGCAAAATTACATCTAATTTAGGAAACCGCCAAGTTTTTAGATGACTTTTTGCAAAATATTTATCACATAGTATCTTTTTTCATTCTCAAATCGGCAAAGTAGCTTCTCGCAACCAACTTTTTTCATCAACTTCCAAATAAGGTGACAACTGCTCATATACTTTTGCATGATAGTCATTGAGCCATTGTCTTTCTTCAGCAGCAAGCATATCAACAAGGATAAGTTCCTTATCTATTGGACAAAGCGTCAGAGGTTCAAACTGAAGGAATTGTCCGAATTCAGTATCCATATATTCCTTTATAATCAATGTATTCTCTGTTCTTGCGCCAAATTCACCTTCTATATATATGCCGGGTTCATCCGTTACCGTCATACCTTTTACCAATGGCGCAGGTTTCCATTCCATACGTATTTGATGAGGGCCTTCATGGACATTCAGGAAAGAACCTACCCCATGACCGGTGCCATGCAAATAGCTTAGTCCTTCCCGCCACATATCTTTCTTGGCCAACACGTCCAACTGGGTTCCACTCACTCCCGACGGGAATTTGCACAGTTCTACCTGTATATGTCCTTTCAACACTAATGTATAAACATGCTTTTCTTTATCTGTCGTTTTTCCTAATGATATCGTACGGGTTATATCTGTCGTCCCGTCTAAATACTGCGCGCCTGAATCCAGAAGTAACATTCCCTCCGGTTTCAACATGACATCTGTATCCGGTTTGGCCTCGTAATGAACGATTGCCCCATGTTCTTTGTATGCAGCGATCGTATCAAAAGACAATTCCACATATTTATCTTGCTCTGCCCTCAAACTAGTCAGTTTCTCATCTATTGTAATTTCTGTCTGTCCGCCCTTTTCCACGGCAGGTTTCAACCACTTCAGAAATTTAACCATCGCTACACCGTCCCTGAGCATCGCATGATGATATCCTTTTATCTCCACATCATTCTTAATCGTTTTCATCGAAGAGACTGGAGAACAGGCTCTTACAATTTCGGGGCAGGAAACAGATTTATACAATGAATAACTTGTTTCATTCGGATCTAACAATATATTATACTCTCCATATTTCCGCAAGCCTTCCGCTATATTCGAATAGTCATCAATCCGTATATTCTGACTTTTAAGATAACGATCTGTTTCATCAGTTAGCTTATCCCTATTAATATATAATGTATTCTTTTCGCCTTCAATCAGAAGATAAGCGACAAACACTGGACTGCAATGTATGTCACTTCCCCGTAAATTCAATGTCCACGCTATATCATCTAAAGCAGAGATAAGCATTCCATCAGCATGGCATCTTCTCAATTCCGTTCTTATGCGGCCGATCTTATCTATACAGGATTCGCCAGCATATTGCAGGGGATGAATGAAAATTTTATTATCAGGAATAGCGGGACGGTCTTTCCATATTTGTTGTAAAGGGTCTAGATTTGTTCTTACCGTAATACCACCACCCCTACGCATTTCATATATAAGATTTTCTATTGTATTCGCGGAACTCACCATGCCGTCAATACCGATTTCAGGTCCATCAAGATGTGCCAGATTGATACTCAACCATTCTGAAATCGTCGGTGTTCCAGGTATTTTTTCTTTCATGAGCACATACTCTGTACCAGACAACTGTCTTTTTGCCGCGATGAAATACCTGGAATCGGTCCACAAAGCCGCCTTATCCATCGTTACCACAGCGATGCCGGCAGAACCGTCGAATCCGGATATCCACTTACGTCCCTCCCAATGTGCAGGAACATATTCACCGTTATGGGGATCTGTGCTAGGAAAAATGAAAGCTGAGAGTTTTTCACGTTTCATCAACTCACGCAGAGTTGTAATTCTTTGATTTATTACATTATTCATCATCAATTTGTAATTTCGAGTTTACAAAGATACACCTTTTTAATTTTTATAACAAATTAAAGACCAAATAAATGATTTATTTATAGCAATTTTTGCTACCTTTGCGTGCGAAAAAGTAGATAGGTTATAAATTTATAAACAAATACAAGTATGGAATTCTTAACTAACGAGAAACTTACCATTGTCGGCGCAGCCGGAATGATTGGTTCAAACATGGCTCAGACAGCCGCAATGCTTAAACTCACTCCTAACATCTGTCTATATGATGTTTACGAGCCGGGACTAGAAGGTGTAACAGAAGAAATGCGCCATTGCGGTTTCGAGGGTGTCAACTTCACATTCACAACAGATGTAAAAGAAGCTCTTACAGACGCTAAATACATCATTTCATCAGGTGGTGCTCCACGTAAACAAGGAATGACACGTGAAGATCTTCTAAAAGGTAACGCAGGTGTAGCAGAGCAACTAGGTAAAGACATCAAGTCTTATTGCCCTGATGTAAAGCATGTCGTTATCATTTTCAACCCTGCTGATATTACAGGTCTTGTTACTCTTATCTGGTCAGGTCTGAAACCTTCACAGGTTTCTACACTTGCAGCTCTCGATTCTATCCGTCTGCAAAGCGAATTAGCTAAGCACTTCGGCGTAGCTCAGAGTGATGTAACAGGTTGCCGTACTTATGGCGGTCACGGTGAGGCTATGGCAGTATTTGCTTCTACAGCAAAGGTTGCAGGCACACCTCTTACAGACCTTATCGGTACAGCCAAACTGACAAACGAGCAGTGGGCTGACATCAAGCAGAAGACAATCCAAGGTGGTTCTAACATCATCAAACTTCGTGGTCGTTCTTCATTCCAGAGTCCAGCTTACGTATCAGTACGTATGATTGAGGCTGCTATGGGTGGTGAAGAGTTCACATGGCCAGCAGGTCGCTATGTATCTTTCGCAGGTATCGACCATATCATGATGGCTATGGAAGTGACTATCACAAAGAACGGTTCAGCTTATGAAGAAGTTGTCGGTACAGCAGAAGAGATGGATTCCCTGAAGAAGAGCTACGAGCACCTTGTTGCTATGCGTCAGGAAGTTATCGACCTTGGTGTTGTTCCTCCAGTTGAAAAATGGGGTGAAATCAATCCTAACTTGAAATAATATTGAGTATTATTAAAATATGGGCAGTATGGTTTTCTTATTAGGATTCCATACTGCTTTTTTATTATAACAATTATGGCATTAATAAAATCTATCAAGGGACTCACTCCCCGTTGGGGCAAAGACTGCTATTTCAGTGAGAACGCAACTATTGTTGGTGAAGTGATAATGGGTGATGAATGTTCCATCTGGTTCAACGCTGTTGTTCGCGGTGATGTTTGTCCTATACATATTGGCAACAGGACCAATGTGCAGGATGGTTCATGTCTGCATGTAACCAATAAGATTGGTCCTTTAAATATCGGCAATGATGTAACGATAGGACATAATGCGACAGTTCATGCCTGTACGATACACGACGGAGCGCTGATAGGAATGGGTTCTACCCTTCTCGACGACTGCGAAGTAGGTGAAGGGGCTGTAGTGGCTGCTGGTGCGTTGGTATTATCCAACACAAAGATTGGTCCGCACGAGATTTGGGGCGGAGTACCTGCTAAGTTTATTAAGAACACGCGCCCCAACCAAGCCGAAGATTACGCCAAGCATTATGTCATGTATTCAAAATGGTATCTTGAAGAAGATGCGAAAGAATAACATTAATCATCATTGCTTATGACTATATCATGTGCTCTCGATTTCGGGAGCACATTTATTTTCACTACTTTCCCGTCTTTCAGAGTAGCCTCCACTGTCGTATTATCCGAAGCATGCAGTTTGAAATGTACATCCCATGTCTTAGGCCATGCAGGAAAAAGAATCATCTTTCCGTTGGCCTCTTGCAATAGCATATCTTGCATACCTATCATGCCACTTCCGCCCCAGTTGTGGTCGGGAGACCAGTCGAATCCAGGTCCCCAGAAGGCGGGGAAGCGATAAGGTCCATCAGACAGTTTTAGTTTTGCCAGTCGTGCAGCCTCATCCGTTAGTCCAAGGTCTGCCGCCCATATATTGTCCTGTTTCCATCCTACATGCGAGCGAAACTCCAGTGCAAACGGATCATAAAGATATGTATCTTGTGCTATCTTGAGGTCAGGTTTTCCTACGCCATATATTCTCCACGGGAATACCGGATAGAGTTCTGTCGGTTCCGTATTATTAACCCTTGCCCATGTTACAGCAGGCGAGAGCACCTGATGTCCATTAACTTCCCTGAACGATATATCTGGTATTGACTTTAATAGTGTTGTATCTTTTTTAAGAAGCAAAGAGTCTTCATTATGTTTTTTCAGATAAGAGATGAGAGACGAAGTCACCGTTTTCAGTCCTGCAACTGTCGAAGTGGAATTATACGCCATTTTGAATGTCTCAGCTCCCGAACCCGGATAAATAATCAGCTTCCCGCTTCCATCCAGTTCTTTGATACCACGCGCACGCGCCAGATAACGATAATGCTCATTAAAGAAATCAAGGGTAGACTGTATAAAAGGGATATATTCTGAAATATTCTGATTGGCATAGCTCTCACTTTCCAATATCATCTGACAGAATTCGAGTGCTGTATCCCATGTATATTCCAACCATGCATTATATTGCATTCCTGGATCGTATCCATCCGGACGTATAGAACCATACTCGTCATAATTAGGCAGTCCATAGTTTTCCATCTGTTCTGTAAAAGCGGCACCGTCATGGTTCCAATACACTTTACTTCTCAGTTCTGCGTTTTTATATATGCGTTTATAAAACTCGAATTGGGATTTTATAGCATCATAGTCGCCTGACTTTAACATGGGCCAGTACACAAGCCGTTGGTTCTGCATTGTGTACACCCCACCGCCCCAATTGCGGAAATCTGGCGTATTATGATTGTTTTTATCCACATATACAGGGTCAAAAGCCATCAATCCGCCATTGAATTTGGTTGGCCAGTCGCTCATCGCGTTGCAACCTAACATATAACGGAACAATGTATAATTGCGGGTCAATTGTTCGCATTCGCCGGAACCTTCTATCCAACTGCGCTGCCAGAACTGATTCCACCATCTGCGCGAAGCCGTCCGGTCCTTGTTGTCATTAACAAGACGTTCGGTGCGCTCCAACATAGTTTTCCACTGGGCGATGTCGCATTGGGCAGTTGCCAACGTTATCCTCAGTTGATGTTTTTTCGCCGCCTTACCACTAATATAAGTCCATGCCGTATAGGGCGTGTCCGCATACGTTCCTGTCGTTTTCCCTGAGAAGAATAAGTTATTTCCACTCATCCTGCCACCGAAGGTCAAATTTTTCAACGGATTATACATCTGTCCCTTCACAGCATCCATTTTCTGTTGGGCTACCGTCGCATCAAATATCGTGTAATCGCCGTTATGATGTACGAAAGTGACTGATTCTCTATCTGCCGAAATGGAATCACGGTGAGTCACAGTACCCTCGGGTGCGCTCCATTTATATGAAGTCTGAAACCTTTCACGGTCGCCCAACGGTTTATCCGTCGTTCGCCAATTCTCATAACGAGCCTCCACTTTCACATTCTGCCGTCCGTCTACATCAACATGGATAACCGGTTTATAGACATCCACCCATATATTGACAGTCTTCTCACCGTCTGTTATAGAAACATAACCGTCGTTCACCTTCAGTGTCTGTCTGAAATCTCTATCCGTATGCAGCGCAGGGGTCAACTTGATACGGAATCGGCCCTGTTTCAGTATCGTATTGTTCTCGTCGAAAGAACCGGTACGACACACATAGAAGAGGATATCCCCGTTCTCCACCCAGACATTCATACCGATACTTCCGCCGCCACATGGCATCGACTCCGAAGCGTTTTTACTTGGCGTGTCCCACGTATAGTCGGCAGGTGTCTGAGCATTGAGTGACAAAGGCGCCAACGATAGGGCGACCAAAGCGAGTGTACATAATATAGATTTCTTCATATCAAATTGGTAGGTTTTGTTTTATTGTGGCAAAGTTAGCACAAAATCCATTCTGTTCCAAATGAATCAGCAACAAAACCAAGCTGATGCAATAAATGTTTTTATATTTTGTTTTCAAATAAAATAAATTGGAAGTTTATAAAAAATAATATATCTTTGTATCGAGAATAAATAATAACATTTAAAACATATAATTGACGAAGAGATATAGAAGTAAAATTGATTGGTGGCTCATTGCTATCATACTGATTGCATGTTTTAGTCCATTAATGGCCGATCTTGATTTAGAAGGGTTTCTTACGACAATCGGTGCACTTGTGCTTGTGATTCTCTTGGTCTGGCCTACAGATTATACTATTGACGGTGACACCTTAAAGGTTAGGGCTGGATTCATAATACGCCGCAGATATAACATTTCTGAGATAAAGAGCATCAGCCGAAGTCACAATATTCTGGGCGCGCCAGCTTGTTCTCTTGATAGATTACGCATTGATTTTGAGGATGGTAAAATGGAACTTATTTCTCCGGTAAGGAAAGATGATTTTATCAATGATTTATTGACCCAGAACGGAAAAATAAAAGTCTGGCAAACCTAAGCACTGAGTTTACCAGACGAAAGTAAAAATCACAATTTAAAACAACTAATTAATTTGAATATGATTGTTACTTAACAGACTTAATATGTTTTACATTTTCTCCTACATTCGTATAAATCGAAGCCTCAGCGATATTCGTGGCATGGTCGGCTATTCGTTCTATATTGGATATGATACCGTTTAAGTATATAAAAGTGAAGAGAAGATGTTTGGTGTCATCAGAATAATCACTGTTCAGTATCGTTTCCTTTATCAGTTTGTGATTAATATCATCCACCACATCGTCGTTCTTAATAGTCCATACCGCAGCATCATTATCATCCTTCACAAATGCGTCTACTGATTTCTGCACCATCGCGATACTCGATTTCATCATACTGGATATCACACCGGACATTTGAGAGAACACGTTTCTGTCTTCTACACGGGGCAGATACTTGTCGATGTTTTTCACCTGGTCGGCTATTCGTTCAAGATTAGAGATCATCTGATAAGCCGAAATGATCCTCCTGATATCCGATGCCACAGGATTCTGTAATGCTATGATATCGATTATCTCGTTGCCCAGACTCGTCTCGAAAGCATCTATTCTGTTCTCGTTGTCCTCTATTTCTTTTTGAACATCTCCAGGGATATCTGTCACGCCTTGAGCTATCAACTTATCCATTATCTCCAATTGGCGCATTACTAGTTTAACCATATCATTGAAATGATTTAATATGGAATGCAATGCATTGTCTTTTGTTATTGCCATAATGTTTCTATTTAATTATGAATTAATAAAGTATTATCCGAATTTACCCGTCAGATATGCTTCTGTACGCGGATCGGTTGGTGTAGTAAACATTTTCTTTGTGTTGTCATATTCCACCAGTTCACCCAGATACATAAACATCGACTTGTCTGATATACGTGCCGCCTGCGACATATTATGGGTGACCATAATGATGGTATAATTCTTTTTCAACTCTACCAACAAGTCTTCTATCTTAGATGTAGATATCGGGTCGAGAGCAGAAGTAGGTTCATCAAGCAATATCACTTTAGGACGGAAAGCGATCGTACGGGCGATACAAAGTCGCTGTTGCTGTCCTCCCGAAAGGAAGTTGCCTTTGCTGTGCAATGAATCTTTCACCTCTTCCCATAGAGCTACGTCCCGCAATGATTTCTCTACGATGGCATCACGCTCCTGCTTTTTCATCCTTATTCCGTTGAGACGGTATCCTGCTATCACATTATCATATATGCTAAGGGTCGGGAACGGATTAGGGCGCTGGAATACCATCCCCACCTGGCGGCGCACATCCAAAGCCGTCATATCATAAACATTCTCACCACTCAACAATATCTTACCCTCTGTATGAATGTTCGGATAAAGTTCGTGCATACGGTTGATGGCTCTGAGCAGAGTGGTCTTTCCGCATCCTGACGGTCCCATGATAGCAGTTATAGAATTATCGTCTATCTTTGCAGACACATGTTTCACCGCATATTTATCATCACCATAACTGATAGAAATATCCTCTATCGACATGACCGGTGCCACTGTATTTTCTTTTGTTTTTGTCATACTTCTTTTTTATCAATATGTATAATTACATTTTTCTCCTCGCCCCTATCCATCGGGATATCAGATTCAATATCAATACAAATCCCATCAGGAATATGGTAGAGCTCCATATCAGGTTCACCATATTAGGATCATTATAGAACTGCCATATCAGCAACGGAACTGCCGAACCTGGTTTCATGATGTTCCAGTTGATGTCAGGATTACCAAGGGTAGTAAGCATCAACGGAGCCGTCTCACCAAGTACACGTGAAACTGCGAGCAGTATACCGCTCATCAGTCCCGAGAAAGCAGTAGGGATAAGTACACGCCATATCACTTTATAATAAGGTGTCCCGAGAGCGATTGCAGCCTCCTTCAAGGTATCGGGCACCATTTTCAGTGATTCTTCTGTCGAACGGACTATCAACGGCAGCATCATAATTGCCAACGCGACTCCACCTGCCAGCACCGAATAGCCCTTTGTCAGTGGTACGACCACCCAAATATAAGCGATGATACCTATAACGATAGAAGGCACTCCCTGCAGTATATCAGCGATATCGCGTATCACCGAAGCGTATCTCTTCTTGCTGTTCTCTGAAAGATATACCCCGATGACGATTCCCATCGGAATAGCAAGTACAGAGGCTATCACGACCAAATAGATAGATCCGAGTATACCATTAGCGATACCGCCGGGGATAATCTCTCCACTGGCTGTAGCCATCATAGCTGTGAACGTATCAGGCGCCACTTGCGTGAAGAAAGCCCAGTTGATCTGTTTATAGCCTTTCACCAGCAATGTCCCGATAATCAGGAACACCATAGAAATTGTCAAAAAAGAGAATAGCATGACCGCTATCTTAAAACTGTTATTTTTAATCTTCCTATAACCAATCGAAGATAACAGGTCAGCCATTTTCCATCTATTCATAGTATTATTCATTATCCTATCCTTTTAATGATATATTTGCCTATTGCATTAATAATTGTGGTAATCACCAACAAGAGCAAACCCAATTCTATCAATGCACTCAATTGCAATCCGCTTGCTTCGCCAAACTGATTGGCGATCACACTCGCCATCGTATTTCCTGTTCCGAAAAGACCGTGAGGTATCACATTCTCGTTACCTATCAGCATCGTCACTGCCAGTGTTTCACCTATAGCACGACCAAACGCCAATATATAACTGGCTGTCATGCCCGAGCGGGCATTAGGCAGCACTACCGTCCGAATCACTTCCAGTCGGGTAGCTCCCAGTGCATAAGCAGCTTCTTTCAGATCGTTAGGTACCATTGCTATGGTTGTATTACTCAGTGATGTGGCATAAGGGACGACCATGATAGCCAATATCAACGCCGAAGTGAACACGCCGAATCCCTGTGGACTCCACCCGAGGTCTACCACTAACGGGCAAAGTATATAGAATCCCCATAGACCATAGATGATAGAAGGGATACCTGCCAGTAGGTCAACTAATGTTCCCACTATGGAAGCCAACTTTGTACCTCGGAAGTATTCTGCGACAAACAAGGACGTGCAGAATGCCAAAGGAATAGCTATCACCAGTGCGACAACGGAAGTGAGCAATGTGCCGACTATAAAGAGTAATGCTCCATAATTCTCGTTCCCTTGCGTCGGGTCCCATTTGTCTGAGAACAGGAATCCTAATCCGAAACGTGATATCGAAGGCAGCGAACCTTTGAAAAGTGAGATAATCATCGCCGCCGCTATCAGAACGATAACCAGCGACGATGCGAATAACACGCGTTTTAATATCTTATCACTATTGATATGCATCATATTATTTCAGGATTCTCTTACCATTGTAAGTTACAGAACGAAGTATGGCCTTGGCTCTGGCTGCGACACCTGCCGGCAGCGGTGCATAATTAGTCTTTACGGCCAATCCCTGAGCATTGCGACCTATCATCCAGTCAATCAGTTTAAGTGTAGCCTGTGCCTGTGCGAATGTACGACCAGCGTAAGCCTGTTCCTTATACAATATCAGCCATGTGAACCCCGCAATAGGATAAGCTGTAGCGGCTGAGGAATTATTTAACATCACACGGGTGTCTGCAGGAATCTTACCTTTGGCTGCCGCACTTGTAGAAGCGACCGTAGCCTTGATGAATTTACCTGCTTTATTTTGAAGGAGAGCCGACGGTTCGCGTTGTGCGAAAGCATATTCAGAACCTACATAACCGATAGAACCTACAGTCTGATGTATTGTTCCGGCTACGCCAGGATTGCCTTTCGCTCCGATACCAACGGGCCAGTTGACAGTCTTGCCGGCTCCCACCTTTGATTTCCACACTGCATTCACCTTTGTCAGATAGTCGGTAAACATATTTGTGGTACCACTACCGTCAGAACGGTGAACGACAGTTATTTCTTTGTTCGGGAATCTCACTCCAGGGTTTAATTTTCTAAGTGCTGGATGATTCCAGTTTTTGATCTGCCCCAAGAATATCTGGGCCAGTACTGTAGGTGTCAACTTAATCTGTTTTACACCTGGCAGATTGTATGCTACGACCACTGCACCACTGCAAGTAGGAATGTGGACGACTGCTGCAGGCATCTCTTTTAGTTCCGCGTTACTAAGAAATGCGTCGGAAGCGCCAAAGTCGACGATTTTATCCTTCAGACTACGGATACCGCCACCAGAACCGATACCTCCGTAAGTAACTTTAGCATGTGCCAGTCTTTCGTAAGTCACGAAAGCTGCGTTATAGAATGGTTGAGGGAATGTTGCGCCTGCACCTGATATTGACTGTGCACTAACTTTGTTGCCTAGAGTCATCAAACTCAACAATGCAACTAAAACGATACTTTTTTTCATACTTTTTCCTATTTAATTATTCTACCTGATTATAAACTATATTTAAAACTGACCAGATAACTTGTCGTTGTCTTTGCTCCTGATTTTGATGGGTCGCTTATCTGGATATTCGGAGCTATTGCGATACCCTTTACAGGGAAGAATTCAAGACCGGCTGCATACAGATTTCCGTCTTTCGCCGCATTCCATCCTTCGCTGGCGCCATTTATCTTTTTTGATGTGAGATTATCATATCGGGCAAATATAGCCACCTTCTTGCTAGGACTGTAAGTTCCCCAGAACGACACACCACTCAGGTTATTGTCTTTAACCTTATTATGACCTGTCTGCAAGTTGTACTCACCGGCCAATGTCAGTTTATCATCCTTATAGGCTACCATCGCATTGAATGTCGTCTGCGCCTCATTTTTCTTCAGATAATCGCCATATACACGTACATACAATTTCTTGATCGGTTGATAAGTCAGTCCCACTGAAACTTTCACAGCACTGTCGGCCTGTATAGACTTGTAGCCCTCACCGTTTACGATCTGAGCATCAACACTCAATTCAGGCACGATCTGATATTTGATACCGAGACCGAGGTCTGCACTCGAAGCATAACCGTTCAGGTCCTGAAATGATTTCAACAGATAACGCTTCCCCCAAAGAGATTCCTGCAGATTAAATGTATTGGTTCCTATCAAACCGAAATCGACAGTAAGTCCATTTTTCGAATATTCGCCAAAAGCATTCTTTATATAAGCGGTGTAAGCCGAAGTTTGATATCCATTATTTTTATCCGTTACATCCATCACTGCCTTTGCTGAGAAATAAGGAGAGAAATTGTAAGCATAACCTAGATATGCCCTTGATATTTCAAAAGCAGTATTAGTCTTACCATCTGTAGTCTGTACCCTGAAATCTGTAAACACTGTTACGACAGGTTTACCGCCAGCCTTAAAATCTTTCTTTGCATCCTGTGCCATACTGCCCGTTGCAGCCAGCACCATCGTCATTACTGAAATAAAAATTCTTTTCATCTTTCTTTGTTTTAATTAATCTGTAATTCTTGTTTCTAAATCACGATGCAAAGTTACGGTGGTCATATTTCAATGATATTGCCACCATATTATGATAAT